>Ga0247611_10000645_pt1 | contig 69120 bp, 49 predicted proteins | sample 177DNAGHGhighgp2_FD_192422 | JGI IMG/M metagenome (GOLD analysis project Ga0247611, IMG submission 192422) | Sheep rumen microbial communities from Palmerston North, Manawatu-Wanganui, New Zealand - 1770 DNA GHGhigh gp2 | ecosystem: Host-associated > Mammals > Digestive system > Stomach > Rumen...
CTGCGGACAAGGTGGCTACGGCGGCGGACAGTTTAACGCTGGCCAATTCAACAATCCCGGAGGCCAGAAACCAGACAACCATATGTTATGGGCTATTCTCAGCACTGTCTTATGTTGTCTCCCACTTGGAGCCTTCGCTATCTATTATGCCTCAAAAGTAGATTCCACTTGGGCAATGGGTGACGCTGCCGGTGCTGAAGAATATGCACAAAAAGCCAAGAACTTGGCGATAGCCAGTGCCTGTACTTCCCTTGTTTTCACTATCATTTATGTAATTATTGGTGCAGCCAATATGTGAGAAGTCCGTCAAGCAGGATTCCATCAATTATCATCAAACGGGATGAGAGCGATATATGCCTCATCCCTTCTCAATAAAAACAGATATTCAACATTATTATGTATTATTATCTCGATCAATACAACAAGCAGCAAGGTCCTGTTCCTCCCGAGCAACTGACATCACGTGGTGTTACGGGCGAGACTTTGGTATTCAAAGCAGGAATGTCCCAATGGACGAAAGCCAAGGATGTACCCGAACTTAGTGCATACTTCCCTAATTTCAGTTCCGACCAGACACAATTTGGAGGCCAAAGTGGATACGGCATGCAAGGACAATATGGTGGTCAAGGACAATATGGCGGTCAAGGACAATATGGCGGTCAAGGACAATATGGCGGTCAAGGACAATATGGCGGTCAAGGACAATATGGCGGTCAAGGACAATATGGCGGCTATGGTGTACAAGGACAATATGGTCCTGGTAATTTCAACCCAATGGGTCCAAAGCCCGACAACTATATGGTTTGGGCGATTCTCAGCACCCTCCTTTGCTGTTTGCCCCTTGGTGCTGTTGCCATTTATTATGCTTGTCAAGTGGATTCCGCTTGGACTCGTGGCGACTCTGCAAGCGCTGAGGATTATAGCCAAAAAGCAAAAAAATGGTCCATCGCCAGTGCTTGTTCTATTGCTGTCATTTTAGTAATATATATAATAATTATAATTATAGCAGCAGTTGCTACCAGTTGAGGTGGTTGGTCAGTTTTGAGTTGACCAAATTTTTGAATTAGTCTGTTTTTCGAGATGGTCAGTTTTTTGAGTTGGCCAGGTCTTGAATTGGCTTTTTTTTGGAAAGAGTATACTATTAAGGTTATTAACCCAACTATATTGATGATTAGTGGTTATTGATAATTGCGCCCTTTGGGGTCGTTGCCATATTTGTTGGGATATGGGTTGCCGTCTTGGAAGAACAGGACAATGATGTAGAATGGAATCAGTTGCCACCATCCGCTGTGATTGACATCATGGCATCTCTTGATTCCTTGAGGGATAGTAATGAGAGAAGCCACCACACCTATCCCGGCCAAGAGGAATACATTCTTCACACCACAAAGCACCAGTGCGGCGATTGCTCCTATCAGGACGACATACACAATCAGGACGGTAAGGTCGTACTCCAAACGCCTGATGCGCCCTGAGACCGAGAAGAATCTGGAGAACAATTTTTGAGGGACAAGTTGCTCATCATTGCCTGGGATGATCTCCTCTGGGTCCCCCGTTGGCTCCGGGTCTTTGCGGTTTTCCATTCTCTTTCTCTCCAGTTCTTTTTTCTTCACATCGAGCAATTCAATGACTTCCTCCCAGTCCACCTTTTGCTCTAGATCTCCAGCCAAGAAGATATCTGGAAACGGTCCATGTATCGGGATGTGAGTGTTGATGTGATGAACGAGGTTGCCGTTCACCAAAGAGCCATTACTGCTTACATCTCTGAATATGTAATGTCCTCCACCAGTGTACATTTTCAGTATAATATCGGCATGATGACGAGACACTCTCACTGTGGGGTCATCGAAAATAATGTCGCATTCCTCACGTCCCAATGAGATTAAGATTTCACCTGGAGGAACGGGAGTTGGGGCTATTGGCCCAGTACCTTTGTCATTTTGAATTTTGGATAGAGCATCGGCAAACTCCTTACACGATTGATATCGGAGGGCCATACTTTTGTTTGTAGCCTTTTGTATCACCGCATCCATTTTCCGATCGACTTTGTTGTTGACAGCCCTCACTTTGGGGAAAGGTTTCTGCGTCATGGCAATCCACCTCTCAGCATCTGGCATGTCTAAAGAAAAAGCATGCCGACCCGTCAGCATGAAATAGAGCACACAACCCAGTGAGTAGATGTCCGATCTCCAATCGATACTCAGTCCCTCTGCCTGTTCCGGGCTCATGTATCCATCCGAGCCTATGACCGAGCCCACAATCGTACGTGAGGAAGCGTTGGGTGACATGTCTTTGGCGATGCCAAAGTCCAACAAGCAGATCTCACCGTTGTCGCGTATCATGATGTTCGATGGTTTCAAGTCTCTATGTACCACTTCTTTGTCGTGCACAAACTGCATCACATCAAGCACCTTGGTCATCACCTTGATTGCCGTATTCTGGTCATATACGCCATTTTCCCTCACCCATTGCTCGATGGTATGACCATGCACAAATTCCATGGCAATGTAAAATTTGTCGAGCAACATGAAAGATTCGTAGGTCTTCACTATTGATTTGTGCCCTTCCAACCGATTCAGGAACATCATTTCCTTGTTGATACGGAAGCGCATCTCGATATCTGCGGCAAATTCTGGTAATATCTCCTTGATGGCTATTTCATTGCCATCAGGGTCATAACCATGCAAAATCCGACCCATCCCACCTTCATTGACAGGCTGGTCGTCGACACGATATTGTGATATGTAATACATACGTCTTGACGTTTTCTATGTTTAGGTAGCCTTTGGTGTGTTTTTTATAGGTGGTTTTCCCCAAAAACCACCTGACATGAAAAATCATGCAAATATAAGGATTTTTTTTGATATTTGTTTTCCGAATTAGAAAAAAAATGTTGTTGATGGTTACATTTTATTGAGGGCTGACATAAAGGTGTGAAAACTAAAAGCAAAACATCATGTCAGAACTTACAAGAACTACCCGCAGCAACATCAGTGACCAACAGTATATCCATGGTCTGAAGACAGGCAACAACCCCATTACGAAGAAATTCTTCAACGAAGAACTCCACAAAATGCTGACTCATATTCAATACGATTTATTCGGTGGTAGAGTGTGCTATGAGGATTTAGTGAGCGAACTCTACCTGTTCCTTTCAGACAACGACTGGCGGAAACTTGACAGTTTCAGAGGCGACAACGGCTGTCATCTTTGCACATGGCTGTCGGCTGTTTCCTGGCGCTATTTTGTGAGAAACTACAGCAAGATGACAGGCAATGATTTCGACCTGGAGAACAGGCTTCACTCCAAGGAGAGCACGACGGAGAAGAATTTGGAAATGACAATGGACGTTCGCTCCACCCTCGCCATCATGTCCAACCGCCGTTATGCCGAATGCCTTGAACTTTTGCTAATCGAAGGTTACTCTGCCGAGGAAGTTGCCATGCGCTGGAACATGAAGGCGAGCAACGTATACAACATCAAGCACCGCGCCATCCAGCAATTTATTTCAATTTACAATGATAGAAAGTGAAAACTAATCGGCTCTAAATTGTAGAAATCAAAACCTACAACAGAGATGATTAGCAAAAAAATGATGGAATTGCCCGACGATGTACTGGCAAAATATATAGAAGGAACGGCCAGCGATGCCGAGAATCGCCTGGTGGCAGAGTGTATCCATAGTGAAGCAGACCTTTGGTTGCTCCAGCGAATAGCACTTTCGATATAACCCATGGACAGACGACCCCACAAATCAGAAGTCTATGGACCTTATCGAAAGAGAAGACAGGATAGACCACTATGTTCTCGGCCAGATGACAGACGACGAGCGCAATGAATTTGAGAATGAGATGAGACATGATGAGTGTTTGAGACGGGATGTCCATCTGACTGCACAGATAGTGGCATATTTCAAAAACAAAGACTCACATCCGCCCGACTCCAGGATTTCAGAGGTTAATTGAACGCCGAGCACAAGATTCTCACACTTCATATCTGCATATGAAAATGTGTGGTGCAGAATCACGTGTCCGCAAAAAAGAGCCAAAAAACACAAAAATTATAGCCAAAATGATAGCGTTTTTGTCAAAAAGATGTAATTTTGCAACCGAAATTTGAATTTTGGCGACTTTTAGTCACTTTCATACCACAAAATAGCAATATTCATCAAAAAAACAGATACGCAAATGAAAAAAATCAGAGCAGCCGTTGTAGGCTATGGCAACATCGGCAAGTACACGGTTCAAGCCCTTGAGGCTTCAGAGGATTTCGAGATTGCCGGTATCGTTCGCCGCAACGGTTCCGCCAACAAGCCAGCGGAATTGGCTCCCTACGCAGTAGTGAGCGACATCACCGAACTTCAGGACGTCGACGTGGCCATTTTGGCCACTCCCACCCGCAGTTGCGAGGAATATGCCCGCAAGATTCTCCCTTTGGGCATCAACACTGTAGATAGTTTCGACATTCACACGAGCATTCTTGACTATCGTGCCGCGCTCGACCCCATCTGCAAGGAAACAGGCCGCGTGTCGGTGATAGCCGCCGGCTGGGACCCAGGCTCAGACAGCATCGTTCGCACGCTGATGCAAAGCCTTGCACCCAAAGGTCTTTCCTACACCAATTTCGGCCCGGGCATGTCGATGGGTCACAGTGTGTGTGTACGCTCGAAGGCCGGTGTGCGCAATGCTCTCTCGATGACCATCCCCAAGGGTGAGGGCATTCATCGCCGCATGGTGTATGTGGAGTTGGAAGATGGAGCCAGCCTCGACGAGGTGACTGCAGCCATCAAGAGCGACCCCTATTTCGCCAGCGACGAGACCCACGTTTTCGCCGTACCCTCTGTCGATGCTGTGCGTGACATGGGCCATGGTGTCAATTTAGTGCGAAAAGGTGTGAGCGGACAGACCCAGAACCAGCGCCTTGAGTTTAATATGAGTATCAACAACCCCGCTCTTACGGGACAGGTACTGGTAAATGTAGCCCGTGCCTCGCTTCGCCAGCAGCCTGGTTGCTACACAATGATAGAGATACCTGTCATCGACATGCTTCCCGGTGAGCGCGAAGACCTGATTGCACATTTGGTTTAAAGGACTATTGATAATTGAAGAAAAACGGGAGGTAAAGGGACTATACCTCTGATGAAACAGGCGCGAGCACATTTTTTCAGTACTCGCGCCTGTTTTGGCAACAAAAAGAGCCGAAAAAATTGCGCATATAGTAAAGTTTTTGTAAGTTTGCATGCGAGAAAAACCAAATCGACTTAGGCGCCATGGAAAAAGCAAGAATGTCTATTATTACAGCATTCCTATTTATTTCGTTAGTATCTGTGGGTCAGGTGACTCATACGACAGTACCCCACTCCACCGACTCGACGGTCACATCAGCCTCAGGATTCAGTGGCGGCTCTACCGACAAGGTGACAGAGAACCGTATGAACAAAGGTCTTATGACCAACTCTCTGAGTGCCTTGAGCGGCCAGGCTGCAGGTGTTCAAGTTTCGAGCGGCGACAACCACATGGCAATGCTCAGTTCGGTTCGTGTGCGTGGCACCACCTCCCTGACCGGTGGCAACGACCCCCTTGTCGTTATCGACGGCGTGTCCTCAGACATTGCCACACTCTCGAACATTTATCCAGCCGACATTGAGAGTTTCACCATTTTGAAAAACGCAGCCGAGACCGCACAATATGGTTCCCGCGGAGCCTCAGGTGTGATTGAGGTGACGACGAAGAAAGGCCGCGCCGGAGAGTTTCACATTTCCTACGACGGCAACATCGGCGTCGAGCACGTGTATAAGAATCTGGAAATGCTTCGTCGCAATGGCTATATCAACACCGCCCAGCAGTTGGGACTTTACTGCAATGACGGTGGCTACAACACCGATTTTCTCAACGCCATCACCCGCACAGGTGTTGTACAGAACCACCATATGGCTTTCAGCGGGGGTACAGAGCAGAGCAACTACCGTGCCTCTATCGGAGTGATGGACCATAACGCGGTGATACGTGTGGACGACTACAACAATTTTGTGGCGAAACTTGACATCAACCAGAAAGCCTTTGACGATATTCTCACGATAGATTTGGGTGTGTATGGTTCGACACAACGCACGAAAGACATCTTCGACGAGCAGCAACTCTTCTACTCCGCTGCCACCCAGAACCCCACCTTTCCCAAAGGCATGAACGCCTCGGGGGGCTGGGACAAGAACTCCACTGCATCGCAAATCAGCAATCCCCTTGCCCTTCTTCGTGAAAAAGAGCACGAGAAGAGTGTGTATGTCAACACCCATTTGAAATTGACATACAAAATCTGGTCGAATCTCAAGTTGACCGTTTTCGGCTCATACTCTTATACCAGCACCGAGCAATCCGAATATCTCCCCACCTGGGTATGGGCACAAGGCCAGGCCTACCGTGGTGAAAAGAACAGCGAGGACTGGCTTGCCAACGCCACTGTGGACTACTGGTGGAACTGGGACAACGAGCATCGCATCGAAGTGACAGGTCTGGCCGAATACCAGACTTCGACACGTACGGCTTTCTATACCACGGTGAAGGGTTTCACCACCAACGCTTTCGGCTACGACAATCTTCAGGCGGGTTCGCTTCGTCCCTACGGTGGCACAGGCTCCAGTTACGAGAAACCATCGCTGGCCTCTTTGATGGGAAAAGCCCGCTATATCCTGAAGAACCGCTACTTTTTCAGCGTGAACGCCCGCGCCGACGGCAGCAGCAAGGTAGGCAAGAACAACAAATGGGGCTTTTTCCCCTCATTATCGATAGAATGGGACCTCATGCGCGAGGACTTCATGAAAGTCATCCCCTACATCAGTCAAATGAAAATCCGCACCAGTTACGGTATTTCCGGCAACCTTGGCGGTATCAGTTCATACAATTCCCTACAGATGTTCATGCCCACGGGTATCGTTCCAATCGAAGGTACCCCCATGCTGACAATGGGCTATGCCCAAAATGCCAACCCCGACCTGAAATGGGAAACCCGCAGCACGAACAACTTCGGTGTGGACATGGGGTTTTTCAACAACCGCATCGTCCTGAGTGCCGAATATTACTACTCCAAAACCCGCGACATGCTCTACCTTTACGATGTGAGTGTTCCTCCCTTTGCTTTCGATAAATTGCTGGCCAACCTCGGTTCGATGAAAAACACAGGATTTGAGTTGGGCCTTGGCATGACCCCCCTCGAGACCCGTGACATGCAACTCAATGTGAACCTCAATCTATCCCGTCAGAGAAACAAGCTCCTCTCCCTTTCGGGGTATTACAAGGGAGAATATTTGGAAGCCAATAAGTCGTCAACCATCAGTTCGCTCAATGGTGCCGGTTTTCACGGTGGCAACAACGGCATCGTGTTTCAGATGATAGGCCAGCCACTCGGTGTGTTTCTCCTGCCCCACTGCACAGGCTTGAAAGACAACGGCGACGGAACATACTCCTATGAGATAGCCGACCTGAATGGCGACGGCAAAGCCAATCCGGGCGACGACCGTTACCTTGCCGGCCAGGCCACACCGAAATGGACACTTGGCTCGAACATCAGTTTCCGTTACAAAGACTTTGACGTGTCGCTACAAATGAACGGTGCCTTTGGGCACAAAATATACAACGGCACCGCCCTGTCGTATATGAATATGGGGTCGTTTCCTGACTACAACGTCATGAAAGAGGCTCCAAAGCGCAAAATCTACGACCAGACCGCCACCGACTATTGGCTGGAGCGTGGCGACTATCTCAACTTCGACTATCTGACGATAGGATGGAACTTCCCCATCCACCACTTCACCAAAGACATTAAAGCACTTCGTTTATCACTAAGTATCAACAACCTTGCCACCATCACTTCTTATAGCGGTCTCTCCCCTATGATCAACAGTTATGTGATGAGCAACACCCTGGGCATCGACGACAAGCGTTGCTATCCTCCTTACCGCACCTACAGCATGGGAGTGAATATTTCGTTCTAAATTGAAGAATGGTAATTGGAAATGAAGGAATGAACTCTCTCAAGGAAAACAGAATAAGGAAAAAACATCAAAAAGGAGAAAACGATGAAAAGACATCTCAGCATAACAGTCATCACCCTGTTCACGGTTATTTTTCTGTCTGGCTGTCTGGACGAAAATCCGCGCGACCGACTCGACGAAGATGAGGCCTACACCACAGCCAACATTTATCAGAACACCGTAGGCAACATTTACTTCTACATCGGCGGCAACGCCGACTCGCAAGGCCTTCAGGGCACGGCGCGCGGCGTATATGACCTCAATACGTTTACCACCGACGAAGCCATGCTTCCCACCCGTGGGGGCGACTGGTACGACGGCGGCCTTTGGCAAGACCTTTACCGCCATTCCTTCAGCCCCTCGCTTCAACCCTTTTCTGACACGTGGAACTACCTCTACAAAGTCATCGTACTGTGCAACCAGGCGATTGCCCATCTGGAGGAGCACAGCGAATTACTTACCCCCACCCAACTTGCCACCTATACAGCCGAGGCTCGCGCCCTGCGTGCGATGTACTATTACTACCTTCTCGACCTCTTCGGCACTGTTCCCTATGTGACATCCAATGACATCACAATGGTTAAAGCGGAGCAGATAAGCCGCAGCACGCTTTTCCATGCCATTTATGATGAGTTGAATTCACTTCTTCCCTTGCTGCCAGATGCACGCAGCAACCAAGAAGGAGAACACTATGGACACATGACACGCCATGTGGCCTATTTCCTATTGGCAAAACTGGCACTGAATGCTGAAATCTGGACCGACGACGACTGTACATCAGGCAGCCGTCCCGACGGGAAAGAAATCATGTTGACTTGTGACGACATGCGTAAGAATGCCTGGGAGGCATGTATCTATTGGTGCAACATGCTGGAGCATAGCGGTTATGGCCTTGAGAGAGACTACACGAAGAACTTCGCCGTCTATAACGAGGAGTCGGTTGAGAACATCTTCACGATTCCGATGGACAAGAATCTTTACGCCAACACGTTTATGTATCTATTCCGATCCCGACACTACAATCACGGCAGCGCTTTGGGCATGGCTGCCGAGAACGGCAGTTGTGCCACCTGTAGTACAGTGATGACCTATGAATATGGCTTCGAAACGGAGGACAAGCGCTTTAAACTGAATTATTATTCCGACACCGTGAAGGTGAATGGCCAAGTGGTGTGTCTGGATGACGGTAGTCCGCTGGTGTATAAGCCCCGGGCAGTGCAACTCGACCTCACCGGTTCACCCTACGAAAAGACCGCCGGTGCCCGCATGAAGAAATACGAGATAGACCCTACGGCTTACAACGATGGTCTTTTGCAGGACAACGATATTGTTCTATTCCGCTACGCCGATGTACTTTTGATGAAGGCTGAAGCCAAAGTGCGCAACGGCCAAGATGGCACTTACGAGTTGAACGCCGTCCGCGCACGTGTGGGCATGCCCTCCCGTGAGGCCACCCTTGGCAACATACTCGACGAGCGTCTGTTGGAGCTGGCCTGGGAAGGTTGGCGCCGACAGGACCTTATAAGATTCGACCTCTATCATCTGAATTACGACGAGCGTGTGGCCCTTATTGGCGAGGAAGACCGGCACACCACCGTATTCCCCATCCCCAGCCGTGCCCTGAGTCTGAACAGCCATTTGAAGCAGAACAAGGGGTATTGAATGTGGGAAGTTAAGGAAGTTAAGGAAGTTAAAGGACATTACCTTTGTGCCCTCAGTGCATTTCTCTCACCTCTCACCTCTTACCACTCACCACTCACCTCCAAATTGTCTCTCTAATTGAGGATTAGTCCGAGGGCGAGGAGAATGCCATAGATGAGCATATTCCGTGCGTTCTCTCCAAGAATGCGATTCAGTTGCTTGCCATGATTGATTTCCTTCATACGCTGGTAGCAAACAGTGTGGAGTGCCAGATAAACGACAGGCAGGAGGAAAGCCCACCAACGGCCATGAAAGGCAAAAACCACACCAATCAAACAAGCCACAACACCCAGTCCGAGATATAGTTTTTCGGCGGCAGATGTGCCAATGCGTGTGATTAAAGTCATTTTCCCCGTTCTCCGGTCGTTGTCGCGGTCGCGGTAATTGTTGACAACCAGTAGCGTGTCAATAACCAGTCCACAGGCAATGGAAGCCAAAAGTGCCTCCAGAGTCACGGTGTTGGTTTGCAGATAATAAGTGGCGCAAACAGGCACAATGCCAAAAAACAACAAGACGAGGATATCGCCCAATCCCAAATAGGAAAGATGCGTGGTGTAGAGGAAGCAGAAGATGACGCACAACACCCCCACTCCTATCATCGTCCATCCACCATACCATGCCAGGGGCAGTCCGATGCACCCTGCTGTCGCTGTCACGATGGCAATCGCCACACGCATTGCCGGCAAAGTCACCCACCCCTGAGCGCATGCCCGCAGTGGGCCGAGTCTGAACTCGTCGTCGGTGCCCTTTCTGAAATCGAAATAATCATTGATCAGATTGGCATTCACCTGCATGATTAGGGCAAAGAGCATACACAAGATGGCAGGCACAACTTTCAACTGCCCCTTATCTGCCCATGCCAGTGCCAATGCGATAATAACCGGCACGGCGGCACCTGTCAAAGTCTTGGGTCTGGCTGCCAGCAACCATGCCCTGCAAGAATTCACTTTCACTTTGTCATTCATATCTGACGGACTTCCGTTTGCTTAAAAATTGTTAATTGTGCGGCTGTTTGCCCCTGCCTGTCCGACAAAAGATGTCACAGGGTAGGATAATCGCCAATTATTCATTACATTTGTAGCATCAACCACCATTCAGCCCTACACCATGATAGAAAACAATGTCAGTCTGGACCTGATGGAGTTTGTCGAAACACAAATTCTCCCCCGTTACAGTGCTTTTGATGCCGCCCATCGCATCGCCCATGCCAACCATGTCATCAAGTCGTCGATAGAATTGGCCCGTATGCTTGGCGCCGATGTCAACATGGCCTACGCTATCGCCGCCTACCATGATTTAGGTTTAGAGGGTCCCCGTGCCATCCATCATCTGACGAGCGGGAAGATACTTGCTTCCGACCGCCGCCTGCTGCGCTGGTTCACACCCTCGCAACTGCAAGTGATGAAAGAAGCCGTGGAGGACCACCGCGCCTCAGCCTCGCATGCTCCCAGGAGCATATATGGCAAGATAGTGGCCGAGGCCGACCGTGACCTGGACCCCGAGTCGGTCATTCGCCGAACGATTGAATTTGGCAAGAGCCACTATCCAGAGAAAAGCCGTGAGGAGCAATGGGAACGCTTCATGGAGCACATGGAGGCGAAATATGCTGTCAACGGCTATATCAAGCTTTGGCTCACAGGGTCGGCCAATGAGCGAAAGCTGGCCCGCCTGCGCGACTACATCTCCAATCCCCCTGTGCTACGACAATTGTTTGACAGGATTTTTGAGGAACTGGAGGGCTAAGAGCAATTATTGGATGGTTTATTACTTTTTCTGCTCAATCTTGATAGACGGGCCATCGTTTTCCTCGACTTCCAGCAAGTTGAAATAGACGTAACCCAATATGGCCACGACGATTGCCAATATTACAGTCTTGATCAGACAACTGGCGATTTTTCTGATGAGGAAGAACACGACCAACACTACGGCTATTCCAAACAATCCGTATACGATGTCTTCTGTTGCAAGTTGATCCATATTTATGTTAGGGAGTTTGTTGGTTTACTATTTTAGAAGAGGCTTTTGAATGAAGAGGGTATGGGAGTTTCAAAGCTCATGCGCTCGTGGGTGATGGGATGATAGAAACAGAGCAAGAAAGCGTGCAGGCAGAGGCGGTGGAGAGGGTCGTCGCCATTGCCGTACTTCACATCCCCACAGACGGGATGCCCCATGTCGGCGGAATGGACACGAATCTGGTTTTTGCGCCCAGTCTCCAATTTGAACTCTACCAGCGAATGCTCTGTGGTACGTGCCAAAGTATGGAAATGCGTGACAGCATATTTACCGCCATTATCCACCGGCGAAGAATAGGTGACGTATGCCTTGTTGTCACGCAGCCAGTTGGCAATGGTTCCACCATCATCTTCCATCTCTCCGGAGAGCACCGCCACATAGCGCCGGTCATAGACGATGTTGTGCCACTCATGTTCCAGGATTTGCTCCACTTCCATGTCCTTGGCATAGACCATCAGTCCGCTGGTGTCGCGGTCGAGTCGATGCACGACGTGCGCCGTGCACCGCTGCCTTGACTTCCGGAAATAGTCGTCGAGCACAGACTTCACATTGAGCGACGAATGCCCTGCGGCCATGGAAAGGATACCCACGGCCTTCTCAACCACGATAAGATACCGGTCTTCGTAAACAATTTTCACGTACCGGCTCTTGAATGTATTGTTGCGCTTGGAACGGCTCACCGATATCTTCATACCCCGTTTGAGTGGGAAATCAAACTGAGTGACGAATTTGCCATCCACCTTGATGCCCCTTCCCTGAAGGGTGGCTTTTATTTTATTGCGGCTCTGTCCCTTGATTGTCTGCAGCAAATACTCAAGCAGAGGAGCGTCGTGCTCCACCAGATAATGGTCGTAGTCGGGTTTATTGAATTGATTCGTTTTCATTTCATTTACTCATCAAGCATAATCGCTGCAAAATTACAAATAAAAAAAGAGTTTATGCTGAATTTCAATCCTTTTTTGTATTTTTGTAGGCAAAAGCGTTTGTACCCCTTACCCCCTTCCCACGGACTTCTCACTTGTGAAAGTCGAATAAAAAGCGAAAAATAGAGCATAGTGGAAGTTTATAGGCAAAAAATGACTACCTTTGCAGACTGAAACCAAGAAACGCAATAAAAGAAGATGATAACATTGACCAATCTCGCCATACAGTTTGGCAAGCGAGTACTTTACAAGGACGTGAACATCAAGTTCACCCCAGGCAACATTTACGGAGTGATCGGTGCTAACGGTGCCGGCAAGTCCACACTGCTGAAAGCCATCAGCGGAGAACTGGAGCCCAACAAGGGCACAGTGGAACTGGCACCCGGCGAGCGTCTGTCGGTGCTCGACCAGGACCACTTCAAATATGATGAATTCACTGTCCTCGACACGGTGATGATGGGCCATCAGCCCCTCTGGCAGAACATGAAAGAGCGCGAGGCCCTCTACATGAAAGAAGACTTTAATGATGAAGACGGCAACCGTGTTGCCGAGTTGGAAGAGAAATTCGCCGAGATGGATGGCTGGAACGCCGAGAGCGACGCCGCTATGCTTCTGTCGAACCTGGGTGTGAAGGAAGCCCAGCATGGCAAATTGATGAAAGAACTCTCCAACAATGAGAAAGTGCGCGTAATGCTTGCCAAAGCCCTCTTTGGGAATCCCGACAACCTGCTTCTTGACGAGCCCACCAACGACCTTGACCTTGACACCGTGCAATGGCTCGAGGAATACCTGAGCAATGTGGAGCAGACTGTTCTTGTGGTGAGCCACGACCGTCACTTCCTCGACGCAGTGAGCACCCAGACCGTGGATATCGACTTTGGCAAGGTGACCGTGTTCGCAGGCAACTATTCCTTCTGGTACCAGAGTTCGCAGTTGGCATTACGCCAGGCCCAGAACCAGCGCCAAAAGGCCGAGGAGAAGCGCAAGGAACTGGAAGAGTTCATCCGTCGTTTCTCGGCCAATGTTGCCAAGAGCAAGCAGACCACCAGCCGCAAGAAGATGCTCGACAAACTGAATGTGGAAGAGATTCGCCCGTCATCGCGCAAATATCCCGGTATTCTTTTCCAGATGGACCGCGAGCCAGGCAATCAGATCCTGGAGGTGGAAGGACTGAAAGCCGTAGACGCCGACGGAACAGTGCTTTTCGACAATGTGAGTTTCAATATTGAGAAAGGTCAGAAGACTGTCTTCCTGAGCCACAATCCCAAGGCCATGACAGCCCTGTTTGAGATAATCAACGGCAACCGCCAGGCCGATGCCGGCACCTACAAATGGGGAATCACCATCACTACCGCCTACCTGCCCCTCGACAACACCGAGTTTTTCAAGAGCGACCTTAACCTTGTGGAATGGCTTGGGCAATTCGGCGTGGGCAACGAAGTGATGATGAAAGGCTACCTGGGCCGTATGCTGTTCAAGCAGGAAGAGGTGGAGAAGAAAGTGAACGTGCTAAGTGGTGGTGAGAAAATGCGCTGCATGATAGCACGAATGCAACTCAAGAACGCCAACTGCCTGATACTCGACACCCCGACCAACCATCTGGACCTGGAAAGCATTCAGGCTTTCAACAACAACTTGGTGCTTTTCAAGGGCAATATTCTCTTCTCAAGCCACGACCATGAGTTTATCCAGACAGTGGCCGACCGCATTATCGAACTGACTCCACGTGGCACCATCGACAAACTGATGCAGTATGACGACTACATCTACGATGACAGCATCAAGGCCCAGAAAGAGAAAATGTACGGTGCCGTATAGCAAAATCGAGCCATAAAAAAGAATTCTCAATACGCCAAATTGGCCATCCGGCCAATTTGGCAAGATTTTTGCTATAAGACAAATGTGACATCTATTGATGAACAGATGTGACACATTAATTAATAATATAACAAAAATAGATATGAACGAGCAAGAAAAAGAAATACAAGAGGAACTGGATGCCACGAATGGCAATCAGGCAGCAACCTCAGAGGAGACTGTAGAGCAGGAATCAGAAGCCACAGAGCCTACAGAGGAAGAAGAGAAAGACCCACTGGAAGCAGCCCAAGAGACCATCGCCGACCTGAATGACAAATATCTGCGCAAATGCGCCGAGTTTGAGAATTACCGCCGTCGTTCCATCAAAGAGAAAGCCGAACTGGTGCTCAATGGTGGCGAGAAAGTGATTACCAAGATTCTTCCTGTAATCGACGACATGGAGCGCGCCATAGACAATGGCAAGAAGACCGACGACGTGGACACTCTTCGTGAGGGAATGGAACTGATATACAAGAAGTTTCTGAAAATCCTCGAAGACCAGGGAGTCAAGCCTATTGATGCTGTCAATCAGGATTTCAACGTAGATTTCCATGAGGCCATCGCAATGGTTCCCGGTGTCGGTGATGACATGAAGGGAAAGGTGATAGACTGCACGCAGACAGGCTACACACTCAACGACAAAGTGATTCGTTTTGCCAAAGTGGCAGTAGGACAATAATTGTGGTACCACTTGTGCGTATCTGGCGACCATATCAATATAAACAATGGCAAACAAGAGAGATTATTACGAGGTACTGGGCGTAGACAAGAACGCCTCAGAAGATGATATTAAGAAAGCCTATCGTAGCATAGCCATCAAATATCACCCGGACCGCAACCCAGGTGACAAGGAAGCAGAGGAAAAGTTCAAAGAGGCCGCCGAGGCCTATGATGTGCTTCACGACCCCCAGAAGCGTCAGCAATACGACCAGTTTGGTTTTGATGCTCCTGGTGGCTTTGGCGGTTTTAGTGGTGGCGATTTCAGTGTCGACGACATTTTCCAGATGTTCGGCAGCGTATTTGGTGGTGGTTTTGGTGGTTTCAGCGGTTTTTCCGGTGGCGGTGGCCGTCGTCAGGCTCAATTCCGCGGCGGCGATCTCCGGCTGAAAGTGAAACTCAGTCTGCTCGAGATTTCCACCGGTGTCACCAAGAAATTCCGTGTGAAGAAAGACACCATCTGCCCTCACTGCCACGGTACAGGCGCCGAGGGTGGCGAAAAGCCCGACACCTGTCCGACTTGTCATGGCAGCGGCATGACCATTCAGACGAAGAAGACGATATTCGGCGTGATGCAGACCCAAAGCACTTGCCCCACCTGCCATGGAGAAGGCACGGTAATCAAGAACAAATGTCATCAGTGTGGTGGCGATGGTATAGTGAGAGGCGACGAGGTGGTGGAAATCAAAATCCCCGCCGGTGTGGCCGACGGAATGGTACTCACTGTTCAGGGCAAGGGTAACGCCGGCAAGCACAACGGCATCCCCGGAGATATCCAGGTGTTTATCAGTGAAGAAGAGAACGACACTTTCATCCGTCAGGACAACGATTTGATATACAATTTATTGCTCGACTTCCCCACGGCCGCTTTGGGCGGTGAGGTACGCATCCCCACACTTGAGGGCACCAAACTGAAAATCAACCTTGAGCCAGGCATCCAGCCAGGCACCACCAAGCGTCTGCGTGGCAAGGGTTTACCCGCTGTACAAGGCTATGGCCGTGGCAATGGAGACATCATTGTCAACATCAGTGTGTATGTACCCAAGACCCTCTCTCATGAAGAGAAGAAAGCCCTTGAGAAAATGCGCGATAGCGACAATTTCAAGAGCGACTCACAGACACGCCAGAGCATCTTCCAGCGATTTAAGGATTATTTTACCAGCTAGTAAATCTAGAAATCCTAGGAATACTAGAAATCCTAGGAAATCTAGGAAATCTAGGAATACTAGAAACCCTAGAAACGCCAGATAGCATATCATGATGACTTACGGGGAAACCGTAGAATATTTGTTTAACAGCACCCCGGTGTTTGAGAAGATTGGCGCCGGAGCGTATAAAGAAGGGCTTTCCACGACGAAAGCCCTTGATGAATATTTCGGTCATCCCCATCATCATTTCCGCAGCATTCACGTAGCCGGAACCAACGGGAAAGGCTCCGTGTCGCACACCCTTGCGGCTATCCTTCAGTCGGCAGGGCTACGCGTGGGTCTATACACCTCGCCCCATTTGGTGGATTTTCGTGAGCGCATCCGTGTCAACGGGCAGTGCATGAGCGAACAGGAAGTGATAGACTTCGTGAGCGACCACCGCCATTTCTTCGAGCCGCTCCACCCCTCCTTTTTTGAGTTGACCACCGCCATGGCCTTTAAGCACTTCGCCGAGCAATCTGTGGATATCGCCGTGGTGGAAGTGGGTCTGGGCGGCCGTCTCGACTGCACCAACATCATCACCCCTATTGTTTCCATCATCACCAATATCAGCAAGGACCACACTCAGTTTTTAGGCGACACCCTGGCAAAAATCGCCGCCGAGAAAGCAGGCATCATCAAGACCGATGTGCCTGTGGTGATTGGCGAATCCACTGACGAGACACGGCCAGTGTTTGCCGCCATCGCCGCCGCCCATCATTCACCTGTGACCTGGGCCGAAGAGAGCCGGCAAGTGATGGCCTCGGAAAGTCTTGCAAATGGTGGTCTGAGATACCAGACCCGTGACTTTGGCGCACTTGAGGGGCAGTTGGGCGGCATTTACCAGGAGGTGAACACCAACACCGTGCTGTCGGCCGTGAATGTCTTACGCCTGCAGGGTATTGCTTTGAGCGACACCGCCGTGGCAGAAGGTTTAGCCCACGTGTGCGACCTGACTGGTCTGATGGGCCGCTGGCAGCGAATCGGCGAGCATCCCCTGGTCATTTGCGACACAGGGCACAATGCCGGTGGCTGGCAGTATCTGTCACGCCAAATCGCCCTTCAGCCTTGCCGTCGTCGCCACATCGTCTTTGGCATGGTAGACGACAAAGACATCGACACCGTGATGGATATGCTACCCAAGGACGCCATCTATTATTTCACCCGCCCCTCCTCGAAACGAGCATTCGACGAACAGCGTGTGGCGGCCATCGGCCAATCACACGGACTACATGGGCAAGCCTACCCCACCGTACACCAGGCCTACGAGGCTGCCCTCGCCCAAGCCACCCCTGACGACTTTATCTTCGTGGGCGGCAGCAGTTATGTGGTGGCAGATTTGCTGAGTTAAGGCGAGCGCTATTAATCCTGTTTTTCATCAGGGCAATTTGGGTCGAAAATTCAAAAAAAGGCCTTAACTTCATCAGCAGAGCCATCTTTAAAAAGGCCGGAATACCAATTAAAAGTTTTTAACACTCCCGAAAAAACACTTTTTCGGTGTTTCTTTTGCTATTCTCGTTTTTTTTCAGTTACTTTGCAGACTACATAGTAACTAAAAACTTATTATTATGAACACATTAGAAACAGAAAATCTCTGTGGCCTGAAGAGAGAGAATTTTCAGACCACTATAAACGGTAAGAAGACCGATTTGTTCATCCTCCGTAATGCCCTTGGCAACGAGGTAGCCATTACCAACTATGGCGGAGCCATCGTAGCAATTATGGTACCTGACAGAGATGGCAACTTAGCCAACGTCATTCAAGGGTATGACAACATCCACGATGCCATCAACCATCCACAACCTTATTTGTCGACTCTCATCGGACGCTTCGGCAACCGTATCTGCCGCGGCCAGTTCCGTCTGCGTGGCAAGGACTATCAGTTGGCTATCAACAACGAACCCAACGCATTGCACGGCGGCCCGAAGGGTTTCCACTCCCGTGTATGGGATGCCACCCAGATGAACGACCAAGCCCTGGTGCTGGAACTGATTTCCGCTTATGGTGAGGAAGGTTTCACTGGTGAATTGAAAGTGACCGTAGTATATACTTTCACCAACGAGAATGAGTTGATGATAGAATACCTGGCCACAACCAACAAGATGACCATTATCAACCTGACCAACCACGGTTTCTTCAGCCTTGCCGGCATCGCCGACCCCACTCCCACCATCGAGGACCTGGAGTGCGAAATCAACGCCGATTTCTATCTGCCTATCGACGAGACCTCAATCCCCACAGGCGAAATCCGCTTCGTAAAGGACACTCCATTCGACTTCCGCACCCCGAAGCCCATCGGCCGCGACATCGATGCCGACAACGAGCAACTGCGCAACGGTTCCGGCTACGACCACTGCTACGTGCTCAACAAGCGTGAGGAGGGCGAACTGAGTTTCGCTGCACGCATCTATGAGCCGAAGAGCGGACGCACCATGGACGTTTACACCACCGAGCCTGGTGTGCAACTATACACCGACAACTTTGGTTGTGGCGAAAAGGGTCAGAATGGTGCCACATTCCCCCGTCGCAGCGCCGTTTGCTTCGAGGCACAGCACTTCCCCGACAGCCCCAACCGACCCTACTTCCCCTCCGTGGTACTGAAGCCAGGCCGTCGCTACAAGCAGAAGACCATTTATCAGTTTGGGGTAAAGAAATAAGAAACAAGATATCTTAACCATTCTTAGAAGGCGATGGTGCGAGCCATCGCCTCTATAACACATTATCAACCACCAACAACCAAATCAACATGAGTCAAGAAAAGAAAACCAACATTGTTGCCATCGTCACCATGTGTTTCATCTTCGCGATGATCAGTTTTGTCACAAACATGGGTGCGCCATTTGGCAACATCTGGGGATTTACTTATCCGTTCGCAAAAGCATGGGGAAATCTCATGAACTTTGCTGCCTATTTGTTTATGGGTATTCCTGCCGGCAAGATGCTTATCAAATATGGTTACAAGAAGACCGCCTTGATAGCACTCATAGTAGGTATCGTTGGCCTTGCACTGCAATACCTCTCCAGTATAGCAGGTGCTGGAACATACGTTTTCACCTATGACAATATCCCCGTCGCTCTTAATCTGGTTATTTACCTTTTGGGTGCATTTATTTGCGGATTCTGTGTGTGCATGCTCAACACAGTAGTCAATCCTATGCTAAATATTCTTGGCGGTGGTGGCAACAGGGGTAATCAGTTCATCCAGATTGGAGGAACCATGAATTCTCTGACTGCCACACTGACCCCGTTGCTCACTGGTCTTCTTGTGGGAACGGTGACCGAAAAGACAAACATGGGTGAAGTCTCCCCACTGCTTTTCATCGGCATGGCAGTGTTTGCTATTTCATTTTTCATCATCAGCCGTGTTGACATACCCGAGCCAACCCTTGGCAAAGAAAAGCCCAAATATGAGCATAGCCCTATTGCCTTCCGTCATTGTCTCTTAGGTGTGATTGCCATATTCTTCTATGTGGGTATAGAAATCGGTATCCCTATGGAACTTAATTTCTATATCACCAATCTTGGTTTCGAGGGTTCCGCAGCAATTGGCGGCACACTGGCAGCCAGTTATTGGTTGATGATGCTTGTTGGCCGTGCCAGTTCAAGTATTCTGTCGGGTAAGATTTCCACCAAATTGCAATTGACTATCGTATCATCTGTAGCTATCATTTTGCTTTTGATCGCTATCTTCATGCCAGAGTCATCCACTTTCACTGTCAGCGGACATGATGTCCCTGTGAAGACAATCTTTATTGCCGCCTGTGGTCTCTGCACCTCTATCATGTGGGGTGGAATTTTCAATCTTTCAGTAGAAGGTCTGGGCAAATACACCGAGGCTGCCTCCGGTATCTTCATGACCATGGTAGTTGGTGGAGGTATCATGCCACTTATCCAGGAAGCAATTGCCAAGAGCGCTGGCCCCATCACCAGTTACTGGCTTGTCATCGCCATGCTGGCCTACATCCTCTTCTACGCCCTCGTAGGCTGCAAGAACGTCAACAAGGACATCCCTGTAGACTAAAACCAGGAATACTAGAAAAGAAACTAAAACAATACAAAAAGAAAAAACATGGACATTGAATTTGTAAGAAGTCGCTTTATCAAGCATTTTGACGGTCTGACCGGCAACATCTACCATTCTCCAGGACGTATCAACCTCATCGGCGAGCACACCGACTACAATGGTGGCTTCGTCTTCCCAGGAGCAGTCAACCTCGGCATCATGGCTGAGATGCGACCCAACGGCACAGAGAGCACGATTCGCGCCTATTCCATCGACCTGAAAGACCGTGTGGACTTTGATTTCCATGATGGCCAAGGCCCACGTGCCACCTGGGCTCGCTTCATCTACGGCATGGCCCTTGAGATGGAAGCCCTCGGTGTACCCGTGAAAGGCTTCAACATTGCTTTCGCCGGTGATGTTCCACTTGGCGCAGGCATGTCATCCTCAGCCGCCATGGAGAGTTGCTTCGGCTGTGGTCTGAACGACCTGTTCGGCGAAAACAAGGTGTCGAAATGGGATATTGCCCTTGCCGGCCAAGCCACCGAGCACAAATATATCGGTGTGAACTGCGGAATCATGGACCAGTTTGCCAGTGTCTTCGGACAAGCCGGCAAACTGATGCGCCTCGACTGCCGCTCACGTGAGTTTGAGTACTATCCCTTCAACCCTGAGGGCTACAAACTGGTGCTGCTGAACTCCTGCGTGAAGCACGAATTGGTGGGTTCACCCTACAACGACCGTCGCAACTCCTGCGAGAACGTCGTAAAGCATATTGCTGCCAAGCATCCAGAGGGCAAATTTGAAACCCTTCGCGACTGCACCTGGGAGCAACTGGAGGAAGTACGTGCCGAAGTAGGCGAAGAGGATTACACCCGTGCCCATTTCGTCCTTGGAGAGAAGGACCGCGTGCTTGCCGTTTGCGACGCATTGGTAGCCGGCGACTACGAGACTGTAGGCAAGAAGATGTATGAGACTCATGAGGGCCTGAGCAAGGAATACGAAGTGAGTTGCGAAGAACTTGACTTCCTGAACGACATTGCCAAGGAAAACGGTGTCACTGGCAGCCGTATCATGGGCGGTGGTTTCGGAGGTTGCACCATCAACCTTGTGAAAGACGAAATCTATGACTCATTTATCGAGGATGCCAAGAAAAAGTATTTCGAGAAATATGGCAAATATCCTAAAGTCATCGATGTAGTCATCGGCGACGGCTCTCGTAAGATTTGCTAATATTTTTCACTAAAAATCGGCGGTGCTTCCGCCGATTTTTAGTTTTTTCACATCACAAATAAAAAGGGAAAATGGCCAAAGATTCCTTACCATTGAAAAACAAGCGCCGCCTCGCCGGGTTGATGTTTTTTTCATTCCTTACCATTGGTGGCAGTGGTGTTATTAACAATTAGATTTAAGAGATAGTTGGGTTAAAACGTACACGGGCGTCCGCTACCATTTGCCCGTCCTTTTTGTCATGTGGATGAAAGCGGAAATGAGTTGGGAAAATAGCATTTTACGGGCATAATCGCCTTATCAAACCTTAAAAAGTGTTATTTTTACACTTTTATGTTATATAACATATTATCAAGCGGTACAACTTTGAAAAATAAATTGTATTTTTACACCCAAAATCAAATAACATTCAATAACACATATTATGAAAACAATCAAAAGTCTATTTTTGGGAGCAGGAATGGCTGTAGCCTTCCTCTCAGCGTGTACCTCTGATGGTGATTTAACCCAGTCGGGTTTGAATCCCGCTAATTTCAAGACCGAGATCGACGGCAAGAAAGTAGATCTCTATGTTCTCAAGAACAACAAAGGCATGGAAGTGTGCATCACCAACTTCGGAGGCCGTGTTGTGTCGCTTGTAGTTCCCGACAAGAACGGCAAACCCACCGACGTTGTATTGGGCTATGACAACATCCAACAGTATGCCGACACGACGAAGTATGCAAGCGACTACGGCTCATCAGTTGGCCGCTATGCCAACCGTATCAACGACGGCAAGTTCACTCTTGGCGACAGTGTCTATCAACTTCGCCAGAACGACACCGGCAATGGTGCCAAGCACTGTCTGCATGGCGGTGGCAACACAGGCTGGATGAACAAAGTATACGACGTGAAGAACTACAACGACTCCACCCTTGTTCTGCAATTGGTAGCCGAGGACGGTGAGAACGGTTTCCCTGGCACAGTGATAGCCACCACCACCTATAAAGTGACAGCCGACAACAGTCTGGACATCACCTTCGAGGCCGGCACCGACAAAGAGACCATCATCAATATGACCAACCACAACTACTACAACCTGAATGGTGACATGTCGAAAGACGGAATGGACATGGTGCTCTACATCAATGCCGACAAATTCACTCCATCCGACTCCACCTATATGCCCACTGGCGAGATTGTAAGCGTAGAGAACACCCCAATGGACTTCCGCACCCCAACGGCTATCAAAGACAAGATGGACGAGAATTACGACCAAATCAAAAACGCTGGCGGTTACGACCACAACTGGTGTCTGAACACCTATGACATCGAGAAGAAGCAGGGTGACGACACTACAGTATGCGCCTCCCTGTACTCCCCCACCACAGGCATTTTCCTTGAGATGTTCACCAACGAGCCCGGCGTGCAGGTATATACCGGCAACTTCCAAGGCAAAGGTGAGGGTGCTGACAACAAGCGCAAGAACGGTATCAGTTATCCTACACACGTGAGTGTATGTCTGGAGAGCCAGAAATACCCCAACTCCCCCAATGCCGACCAGTGGAAAGACAGCAAATTGGTGCCATCACCAGTGATAGCCAAAGGCGAGAAGTATTACAGCCATGCAAAATACCGTTTCTCCATCAAATAAGGAAAGTCACAATAGATAACAATCAAACATCTAAAAATAATCTACAATGAATTGGAACGCAAAAGATTTTATTTGGCTTGACTGGTTGGTAATGGCTATTGGCATCTTGGCCGTAGTGTGGCTGGTCTATCGCGCCATCAAAAATGACAAAAAGAAAATGCAGGGCGCCGACTCCCAAGACTATTTGTTTGGCAAGGGTGAGCCCTGGTATGTAATCGGTATGGCAATTTTTGCCGCCAACATTGGTTCTGAGCACCTTGTTGGTCTCGCTGGAACAGGAGCCAAGGACGGTGTAGGAATGGCACACTGGGAGATGCAAGGCTGGATGATTCTCATCCTAGGATGGTTGTTTGTCCCCTTCTATCAGTTGCTGAACAACAAAATGGGCAAGATTATCACCATGCCCGACTTCCTGAAGTTCCGCTACACCAAAGCCACTGGTTCTTGGCTCTCTATCATCACACTTGTAGCATACATTCTCACAAAAGTAAGTGTCACAGCATTCACAGGCGGTATTTTCTTCAAATACCTCCTTGGTCTTCCATTCTGGTGGGGTGCTCTTGGTCTGATTGCCATCACAGCCATTTTCACCGTTATCGGAGGCATGAAAGGTGTGATGACCATGTCCACCATCCAGACCCCTATTCTTATTATCGGTTCTTTCCTCGTGTTGTTCCTCGGCCTTTTCACCTTAGGTCATGGAAGCATCGCAGAGGGTTGGACCACCATGATGGACTACTGCAGGAGCCTGCACGACGGATATGGAACCACACACATGTTCCACTGGTCAGACATCAATGCCTCCGGCAAACCAGACCCATTGTACCATGAGTATCCCGGCTTTGTTGTGTTCCTTGGCGCTTCTATTATCGGTTTTTGGTATTGGTGTACCGACCAGCACATCGTTCAACGTGTGCTTGGCCAGACAAAGGGTGAGGACAACGCAACCGTGATGAAGCGTGCCCGCCGTGGTTCTATTGCCGCAGGTTACTTCAAATTGTTGCCCGTGTTCATGTTCCTTATTCCAGGAATGGTGGCTATCGCGCTCTCTAATGATCCTACCAGCGGTATCCAGATGGACATCACCAACCACGACCAAACAGACGGAGCTTTTGCCATGATGGTGAAGAACATTCTCCCCGCCGGTGTCAAAGGCTTTGTGACCATTGGTTTTATCTGCGCACTTGTCACATCTCTTGCAGCATTCTTCAACAGTTGCGCCACCCTCTTCACCGAGGACTTCTACAAACCCATGAAGAAAGGTATGAGCGAGGCTCATTATGTGCTCGTCGGCCGTATTGCCACTGTGGTGGTAGTGATTCTTGGTCTTTTGTGGTTGCCAGTGATGATGAACATGGGTAACCTTTACAGTTACCTGCAAGGAATCCAATCACTTTTGGCTCCTGCCATGGTAGCCGTCTTTACACTTGGTATTTTCTCCAAGAGGATTACTCCCAAGGCAGGTGAATGGGGCCTTATTGGTGGTTTTATCATTGGTATGCTCCGCTTATTGACCAACATCTTTACAGAGACAGGTGCTAAGGAAATGACAGGATTCTTCTGGGAGAACACCACATGGTTCTGGCAGACCAACTGGCTCGTTTTTGAGTGCTGGCTGCTTGTGTTCCTCGTTGTGCTGATGGTGGTTGTGTCCTTCTTCACTCCAGCACCTTCCAAAGAGCAGGTGGAAGCCATCACCTTCACAAGCGACTATAAGAAACAGATTCGCGAGAGCTGGGGAGTCTGGGACATCATAGGTACCCTTGGTGTGATTGCATTCTGTGCCTGCTTCTACTATTATTTCTGGTAAATTATAAATAGATTCGGAGTAATCGGAGTATTCAGAGTATTCTGAATATTCTGAATAACTAAGAATAATCTGAGTTTCGATTGCTCCGAATCTTTCACAAGACAATACACTATGACTGGATATTATGGTGAGCATTCGAAAGTTTTCGTGTCGGTAGACTGTATCGTTTTCGGTTTCGACCACGACAAACTGAAGTTACTGATAGGACGTCGCCAGATGGACCCTGGCCGTGGAGAATGGTCACTCTACGGAGGCTTTGTCAGGGAGGACGAGAGTCTGGTGGAATGTGCCAACCGCACACTCTATACTCTCACCGGACTTCAGGAAATCTACATGAAACAAGTAGGTGCATTTGGCGCCATCGACCGTGACCCCGGCGAGCGAGTCATCACAGTGGCCTACTGCGCGCTCATCAACGTGAAAGACTACGACGACCAACTGCGCCAGGAGCATGGTCTGGAGTGGGTCAGCCTTGAGGAACTCCCCCGGCTTTACTCCGACCACAACGAGATGGTGCGCAAGGCTATCACCCTGCTTCGTCGCCGTGTGAGCACCGAGCCACTGAGTTTCAACTTGCTGCCAGAATTGTTCACCCTCACCCAACTGCAACATGTGTATGAGGCCATTCTCGGCGAAGAGATAGACAAGCGCAATTTCCGCAAGCGCATCAAGTCGATAGACTTCATTGAGAAGACAGAATACATCGATAAGAAATCCTCGAAACGCGGCGCTGCCTTATACCGTTTCAACAAAAGCGCCTACGACCAGGAACCCTCTTTCAAACTATAGGAGAAAAGTAAACTGTAAATCTAAATATTATGCTTGAAGAATTAAAAGAAAAAGTATTTCGTGCCAACCTCGACCTGGTGAAGCACAATTTGGTAATTTTCACTTGGGGCAATGTCTCGGGCATCGACCGTGAGAAAGGCCTTGTGGTAATCAAGCCCTCTGGCGTGGATTACGACGTGATGAAAGCCTCCGACATGGTGGTGGTTGACCTTGAGACTGGCCGTGTTGTTGAAGGCGACCTCAATCCCTCTTCCGACACCCCAACCCACCTGGTGCTTTACCGTGCCTTCCCCGAACTGGGCGGCATCGTGCACACCCACTCCACTTACGCCACCGCCTGGGCACAGGCCGGCAAGGACATCCCCAACATCGGCACCACCCATGCCGACTATTTCCACGATGAGATACCCTGCACCGACGACATGACAGAGAGTCAGATGGCAGAATATGAAAAGGAGACAGGTGTTGTAATAGTCGACCGCATCAAGCGTGGCAACATCAATCCCGTTCACACCCCTGGTGTTCTGGTGAAGAATCATGGTCCTTTCTCATGGGGCAAGAATCCCGACAATGCCGTATACAACGCCGTGGTGATGGAGCAGGTAGCCAAAATGGCTTTTGTGTCGTTCTGCGTGAATCCCGCCACCACGATGAATCCCCTTCTCATCGAGAAGCATTTCAGTCGCAAGCATGGTCCCAACGCTTACTATGGACAGAAAAAGAAATAATGAATTCACAATTCACAATTGACAAAAATGATTTGTCAAAGCCAACGAAACAGAATACTGGTTGAATATTCTCTTCAAAACGGGGTATATCAATGAGCAGGAATATAAAAGCATCAAAGTGGACTGTGAAGAAATCAATAAACTTCTTATATCTATCATTCGTAGCATCAAAAACAAATTATTAAACAATAACAACAATCATTAACAACACAAATTCATAATAGCACAAAACACCTTCATAATTCCACTACATAAATATGGCTTTGAGTGCAGAATTGTGAATTGTGAATTGTGAATTGTGAATTTAAAAAACTTTTTACGATGGAAAAAGCATTCAACAATTATGAGATTTGGTGGGTGACTGGTGCACAGTTGCTCTATGGAGGCGACGCCGTGGTACAGGTAGACGCACATTCCAAGGAAATGGTGGCCGGACTGAATGAGGGAGGCCTCATCCCCATCAAGGTGGTTTACAAAGGCACCGCCAACTCAAGCAAGGAAGTAGAAGACGTGATGAAAGCCGCCAACAACGACGACAAGTGCGTAGGTATCATCACCTGGATGCACACATTCTCCCCCGCCAAGATGTGGATTAAAGGTCTTCAGGCCCTGGAGAAGCCACTGCTCCACTTCCATACCCAGTACAATGCCGAGATACCCTGGGCTACCATGGACATGGACTTCATGAACCTGAACCAGAGTGCTCATGGCGACATCGAGTTTGGCCATATCTGCACCCGCATGCGTGTTCCCCGCAAGGTGGTTTGCGGCTATTGGAAGAACGAGGAGAGCCAGAAGAAGATTGCCATCTGGGCACGTGTTGCAGCCGGTGTTGCCGATGCCCACAACGTTCGCTGCCTGATGTTCGGTATGAATATGAACAACGTGGCTGTGACCGATGGCGACCGCGTAGAGTTCGAGCAGCGTCTGGGCTATCACGTAGACTACTACCCAGTCAGTTCGCTGATGGAATACTTCAAGAAGGTGACCGATGCCGAGGCTGACGCCCTTGTTGAGGAATACAAGAAAGAATACACCATCAAGATAGATGAGAGTGGCGAAGAAGTGTATTGGGAGAAGGTGAAGAACGCCGCCAAGGCAGAAATCGCCCTTCGCCGCGTATTGAAGGATGAGAATGCCACAGCCTTCACCACCAATTTCGACGACCTGGGTGATGCCGACATCGACGACCCCAACTTCGTAGGTTTCGACCAGATTCCCGGCCTCGCCTCACAGCGTCTTATGGCTGAGGGTATCGGTTTTGGTGCCGAGGGCGACTGGAAGACCGCCTGTCTGTATCGCACACTGTGGGTCATCCAGCAGGGAATGCCCACCGGCTGCTCCTTCCTCGAGGACTACACCCTCAACTTCGCCGGCGACCGCAGTTCATGCCTGCAGAGCCACATGCTCGAGGTTTGCCCGCTGATTGCCGTTGACAAACCAAAACTCGAAGTTCACTTCCTTGGCATTGGTATCCGCAAGCAGCAGACAGCCCGTCTGGTGTTCACATCCAAAGTTGGCCGTGGTATCAAGGCCACAGTTGTGGATCTGGGCAACCGCTTCCGCCTGATTTCCCAGGAAGTAGAGTGCATCGAGCCGAAGCCCATGCCTAATCTTCCCGTCGCTTCCGCCCTCTGGGTACCCCAGCCCACTTTCGAGATTGGCGCAGGCGCATGGATTCTGGCCGGTGGCACACACCACAGCGCATTCTCCTACGACATCACCGAAGAGTACTGGGAGGACTTCGCCGAGATTCTGGGCATCGAGTATGTGAAAATCAACAAAGACACCCAAATCTCTGAGTTTAAGCAGCAATTGAGGAATAATGAGGTTTATTATTACATCAACAAGGCTCTTAAATGATTCATCGATAAGGAGTAAAATCATATAAAAGCGCATTAATAATCCTTTAACATCCTAAATTTAAAGAATATGACTGCTAAACAAACCATAGAGGCAGGAAAAGCCATTCTCGGTATAGAATTTGGCTCCACACGTATCAAGGCGGTGCTGATTGACGAGGAAAACAAGCCCATCGCCCAGGGTTCCCACGAATGGGAGAACCAGTTGGTTGATGGTCTGTGGACTTACTCCACCGAGGCTATATGGTACGGACTGCAAGACTGCTACGCCGACCTTCGCAAGGATGTTCGCCAACAGTATGACTGCGAGATAGAAGCACTGGCAGCCATCGGATTCAGTGCCATGATGCACGGTTATATGGCCTTCAACGAGAAAGAGGAAATCCTCGTTCCATTCCGCACCTGGCGCAACACCAACACCGGCAAGGCCGCTGCCACCCTCTCCGAACTTTTCAACTACAACATCCCCCTTCGCTGGAGCATCTCACACCTCTACCAGTGCATCCTCGACAATGAGGAGCATGTGAAAGACATCAAATACCTCACCACGCTCGCCGGATATGTTCACTGGCAGGTGACAGGTCAGTTTGTGCTTGGTGTGGGCGATGCCTCGGGTATGATTCCTGTCGACCCAGAGACCAAGACCTACAACGCAGAGATGGTACGCAAGTTCGACGAACTGATTGCCCCCAAGGGATTCTCCTGGAAACTCCTCGACATTCTGCCCAAGTCGCTCAACGCTGGCGAGAGTGCCGGTTTCCTCACCCCCGAGGGAGCCAAGCGTCTCGATGTGAGCGGTCACCTCAAAGCCGGCATCCCCGTCTGCCCACCCGAGGGCGACGCCGGAACCGGAATGGTAGCCACCAACGCTGTGAAGCAGCGCACGGGCAACGTGTCGGCCGGCACCTCATCGTTCTCGATGATTGTGCTTGAGAAAGACCTTTCTCGCCCCTACGAGATGATAGACATGGTGACCACTCCCGACGGCAGTCTGGTGGCTATGGTCCACTGCAACAACTGCACGAGCGACCTGAATGCCTGGGTCAACCTCTTCAAGGAGTATCAGCAGCTTCTTGGCATCCCCGTAGATATGAACGAAGTGTATGGCAAACTTTACAACAATGCCTTGAACGGAGACGCCGACTGCGGCGGACTAATTTCCTACAACTACATCTCAGGTGAGCCAGTCACTGGTCTTGCCGAGGGCCGTCCTCTGTTTGTCCGCTCCGCCAACGACAAGTTCAACCTTGCCAATTTCATGCGTGCCCATCTGTACGCCTCTGTCGGCGTGCTGAAAATCGGCAACGACATTCTTTTCAACGACGAGAAAGTGGAAGTAGACCGCATCACCGGCCATGGTGGTCTGTTCAAGACCAAAGGTGTGGGTCAGCGCATCCTCGCCGCCGCCATCAACTCCCCCATCTCCGTCATGGAGACCGCTGGTGAGGGTGGTGCGTGGGGTATCGCCCTGCTTGCCGCATACATGGTAGGCAACGAGAAGAAGATGTCGCTCGCCGACTATCTCGACGAAGTGGTATTTGCCGGCGATGCCGGTGTTGAAATCAAGCCGACCCCCGAGGATGTCGCTGGTTTCAACGTGTATATCCAGAACTACAAGGCCGGTTTGCCCATCGAGCAAGCCGCCGTATCCAACAAGAAATAACACCCAAGATGCCGGGCGGGGACTTCAACGGTTCCCCGTCCGGCTTATATTCCATCATCAGAAAAGGACGACAATGAAAAAAATCGTTTCAGCAGTTATTCTGACCATGTGCTCACTATGCGCCATGGCTCAAGACGCCACAGCCACCATCCATGTCAATGATGGCAAGCAAACCATCTGCAAAGAAATCTACGGACAGTTTGCCGAGCATCTTGGTTCGTGTATCTATGGTGGTTTATGGGTAGGCGAGAATTCCCCCATTCCCAACGTCAACGGCTACCGCAAGGATGTGTTCGACGCATTAAAGGCTCTAAAAGTGCCTGTGCTTCGCTGGCCTGGCGGATGTTTCGCCGACGATTATCATTGGATGGACGGTATCGGCCCGAAGAATCAACGCCCGTCTCTGCGCAACAACAACTGGGGCGGAACCATCGAGGACAACTCCTTTGGAACCCATGAGTTCCTGAATTTGTGCGAGTTGCTGGGCTGCGAACCATATATCAGTGGAAATGTGGGCAGTGGCACCGTCAAGGAAATGGCCCAGTGGGTGGAATACATGACCAGCGACGGCGACACACCCATGGCACGTCTGCGCCGTGCCAACGGCCGCGACAAAGCCTGGCACGTGAAATATTTTGGCATTGGCAACGAAGCCTGGGGCTGCGGTGGCAACATGACAGCCGACTACTACAGCAACGAATTCCGCAAATTCAACACCTATCTTCGTGACTACAGCAACAACAAGCTGTATCGCATTGCCTCTGGTGCCTCGGATTACGACTACGACTGGACGCGCACGCTGATGAAGAACATCGGCAGCCGTATGGATGCCATCTCGGTGCATTACTACACGGTGAAAGACTGGGACCATAAAGGGAAAGCCACTGTTTTCACCCCCGAGGAGTATTATCTCACTCTTGAGAAATGTCTCGATGTGGACAATGTGGTTCGCCAGCATTGCGCCATCATGGACGAGACCGACCCCGAGAAGAAAATCGCCTTGTTGGTGGACGAATGGGGTACTTGGTGGGACGAGGAGCCCGGCACCATCCCCGGCCATCTGTATCAGCAGAACACGATGCGCGACGCGATAGTAGCCTCATTGATGCTCAACGTATTCCACAAATACACCGACCGCGTCCGCATGGCCAATATCGCCCAGGTGGTGAATGTTCTCCAGTCGATGATTCTGACCGACCAGAAAGGGACTGGTCACATGGTGCTGACCCCCACCTATCATGTGTTCAGCCTGTACAAGGATTTCCAGGAGGCCACCCATCTGCCAATCGACCTGACTTGCGACAAGACGACAGCCAGCAACGGCAAGGATGTGCCCAAGGTGAGTGCCTCTGCAGCAAAGACCGCCGACGGCACTATCGTCATTGCCCTTGACAATGTGATGCTTGACAAATCCCAGACCATCAACATCGACCTCGACGGCTACAAAGCCAAAAAGGTAGGTGGACAAATCCTCACCAGCAAAAACATCACCGACTTCAACGACTTCGACCATCCCACAGTGATTCAGCCCAAGGAATTCAAGGATGCCAAGTTGAAGAAAGGCAAACTGGAGGTAAAACTTCCTCCCATGTCGGTAGTAGTGCTGAAAGTGAATTAATTACAATTGAAGGGAATTTCTATAAAAACTATAGTGAAAATACAGCCAGTTACCCCCTCGAAAAAAACGACTAACTAAAAATACAAGAAAAACAATGAACGAAAAGAAAATTATGAACAAGGCAGCCGACAACATTCGTATTTTGGCTGCTTCCATGGTAGAAAAAGCAAAATCGGGTCATCCCGGCGGTGCTATGGGTGGTGCCGATTTCATCAATGTGCTTTTCTCTGAATTTTTGGTATACGACCCCGAAAATCCCAATTGGGAAGGCCGCGACCGCTTCTTCCTCGATCCCGGTCACATGTCTCCCATGCTGTATTCAGCCCTTGCCCTGCAAGGCAAATTCACCCTTGACGAACTGAAGGAATTCCGCCAGTGGGACTCCCCCACCCCCGGTCATCCCGAGCGCTGCCTTGAGCGTGGCATCGAGAACACCTCTGGTCCTCTGGGCCAAGGTCACACCTTCGCCGCCGGTGCCGCAGTAGCCGAGAAATTCCTCGAGGCCCGTCTGGGCAAGACCCCGATGCAGCACAAGATTTACGCTTACATCTCCGATGGTGGTGTGGAAGAGGAAATCTCGCAGGGTACAGGCCGCCTGGCAGGCATCCTGGGACTGAACAACCTCATTATGTTCTACGACTCCAACGACATCCAGTTGAGTACAGAGTGCAACGTTGTGATGAAAGAAGACACCGAGGCCAAATACAAGTCTTGGGGATGGAATGTGCTCAACATCAACGGCAACGACCCCGATGAGATTCGCGAGGCACTGAAAGCCGCCCAGAAAGAAGAGAAGCGCCCCACTCTGATTATCGGCAAGACCATTATGGGCAAGGGTGCCCTGAAGGCCGACGGCAGCAGTTACGAGCATAATATCGCCACTCATGGTGCTCCCCTTGGCGGCGACGCTTTCGTCAACACCATCAAGAATCTCGGTGGCAATCCCGAGGCACCATTTGAGATATTCCCCGAAGTGCAGAAGCTCTATGCCGACCGCCGCGAGGAACTGAAGAAGATTGTTGCCGCCCGTCATCAGGAAGAAGCCGAATGGGCTGCAGGCCATCCCGACCACGCTGTGATGCTGAAGGAATGGTTCTCAGGCAAGGCTCCAAAGGTAGACTGGTCGGTTCTCGTCCAGAAAGAGGGTGCCGCCACTCGTGCCGCCTCCGCCGCATGCCTTGGTGTGCTGGCCGAGCAAGTTCCCAATATGATTTGCGCCTCCGCCGACCTGTCGAACTCCGACAAGACCGACGGATTCCTGAAGAAGACCCACTCACTGATGGCCGACGATTTCTCAGGAGCATTCTTCCAGGCTGGTGTCGCCGAGTTGACCATGGCCTGTATGTGTATCGGTATGTATCTGCATGGTGGTGTGATTCCTGCCTGCGGTACCTTCTTCGTATTCTCCGACTACATGAAACCCGCCGTCCGTATGGCCGCCCTGATGGAAGTGCCCATCAAGTTTATCTGGACACACGACGCATTCCGTGTTGGTGAGGATGGTCCTACCCATGAGCCAGTAGAGCAAGAGGCCCAGATTCGCCTGATGGAGAAACTGAAGAACCACCACGGCAAGGACAGCGTGCGCGTGTTCCGCCCCGCCGATGCCGATGAGACCACCGTTTGCTGGGCAATGGCCATGGAGAACATGGAGACTCCAACCGCTCTGGTACTCTCACGTCAGAACATCGCCAAACTTCCCGCCGGCAACGACTACGAGCAGGCCCGCAAGGGAGCCTACATCGTGGCAGGCAGCGACGAGGACTACGACGTGATTCTGCTGGCCAGCGGCAGTGAGGTTTCCACACTGGTTGCCGGTGCTGAGTTGCTTCGCGCCGACGGCATCAAGACCCGCATCGTGAGTGCTCCTTCCGAGGGTCTCTTCCGCTGCCAAAGCAAAGAGTACCAGGAGAGTGTGCTCCCGAAGGGCGCCAAGGTATTTGGTATGACCGCCGGTCTTCCTGTGACCCTTGAGGGCCTTGCAGGAGCCAACGGCAAGGTATTCGGTATGCCAAGTTTCGGCTTCTCGGCACCTTACAAGGTTCTCGACGAGAAGTTGGGCTTCACCGGCCAGAACGTTTACAATCAAGTAAAAGCATTCCTTGCAGAATAAGACTATGGAAGTGAAGACCGTCGGCATAGCCAGCGACCATGCTGGCTATGCTTTGAAGCAATTTGTGAAAAGATACCTCGAAGACAACGGCTATCCCTATCATGACTATGGCACATACAGCGAGCAGTCTTGCGACTACTCCGACTTTGGCCATGCCCTTGCCCGTGGTATCGAGAGCGGTGAGGTGTATCCTGGCATAGCCATCTGTGGCAGTGGCGAGGGCATCAGCATGACGCTAAACAAGCACCAGGGCATCCGTGCCGGCTTGTGCTGGATTCCAGAGATAGCACATCTCATTCGTCAGCACAACAACGCCAACGTTCTGGTGATGCCCGGTCGCTTCATCGACGAGGCCATGGCCGAGCGCATCATGGATGAGTTCTTCGCCACAGAGTTTGAGGGCGGCCGCCATCAAGCCCGCATCGACAAGATTCCTCTCGACAGAGCGTAAATCGCTCGAGGGAAGAAAAAGGGAAGTTGAAAGGACATTACCATTTTTATCAATGTATTGTTCTTATCTATTTTCCCTCACTACTGATTAGCAAAAACAAAAAAAAACCAGGGGGGCAGCAATGCCCCCTTTTCCCCTCATTCCAAAACAGTTGCGCCGAACCACCACAATACTTCTGGGTCTTGTCACCCTGACGACGGGCGGTGTTCTGTATCTTCTATACAGGACACGGTCTTTGTTGGTATTGCATCTGGCCGACAAGATAGGATTAGGCTCAACAATTGACCAATTGCGTGCCCAAGCTCCCACGCTCCATGTGCCCGAATGGGTGATTTACAGTCTGCCCGGCGGCTTGTGGGCTGCAGCATACATATTGATTATGGATGCGGTGGCACGTCAGTTGTCGTTGGGCAAACGATTGCTTCTGGCGAGTGTGATACCATTATCGGGTATCACGTCTGAACTGTTGCAATGGCCCGGACTGCTGCCAGGCACTTTCGACATCATCGACATACTTTGCTACGGGTTGCCGTTAGCCATCTACTCAACAAAACTAAACATCTCAAACGACATACAATGGATATCAAGATAAACGGTAAAGTCCTCGGCATCATTGCCGCATGTGTGATAGGTCTTTTTCTATTCATGGGTATTCTGACCGTAATCATCGTAAATGAAGATGATGAGACCGAAGCAGGAGACTCTCCCCAGACCGAGGCTGAGGCCACCAACAAGAAGGAATCAGACAAAAAGGACGTGGTGGTCAACAATCCCATCGAAGGAGACCCCTACGAGGAATTGGAATCGCTCATCGGTCTTGAAGAAGTGAAAGAAGAGGTGAGAAGCCTTGCCAATTTCGTGAAAGCGCAGAAACTGCGCGAGGCGAAAGGCATGAAAACGCCCAAGATGTCGTATCACCTGGTGTTCACCGGCAGTCCCGGAACAGGAAAGACCACGGTGGCACGCATCGTCGCACGAATCTATAAAGACCTGGGAATATTGAAGAAAGGGCACACCGTGGAAACCGACCGTTCAGGATTGGTGGCCGAATATGTGGGGCAAACTGCTGTAAAGACCAACAATCTGGTAGATTCAGCGCTCAACGGAGTGTTGTTTATCGACGAGGCCTACGCCTTGGTACCCGAAGGCAAGGCACAGGGCGACTATGGTCAGGAAGCCATCTCCACGCTGCTGAAACGCATGGAAGACGACCGCGACAAACTTGTAGTGATAATAGCCGGTTACCCCGACGAGATGAAACGTTTCATCAACTCCAATCCCGGTCTTCAGTCACGTTTCAACAAGTATATCAACTTCCCGGACTACACCCCCGACGAACTGTTTCGTATTTTCCTGATGTACACGAAAAAGAACGATTACACCATCAGTGATGAGGCAGCCACTTATCTTCGGGAGCGACTTGAAGACGTGGTGGCCCATAAAGAGCGCAACTTCGGCAATGCACGCTATGTCAGGAATGTCTTTGAGAAGTCTATCCAACGCCAGGCCAACCGACTTGCGCACATCCGCAAACCCACAGACAAGGATCTGACCGAAATCAAGAAGGAAGATTTGGAGGGGTTGTTGTAGTGGTAAGAGGTGAGAGGTGAGAGGTGAGAGGTGAGAGATGTGCAAACCGAATGGAATGAAATACATTTCAACTCCTAAGTTGCCACAAATATTCATGCAAGCATCATTTTCAATCAAATTTAAATCATGATACAGACAAGAATTACAGAACTATTTGGCATTCAATATCCTGTCATTCAGGGCGGGATGGTATGGATTAGCGGTTGGCGTCTGGCAGCCGCTGTGAGCAACGCGGGCGGTCTGGGACTGCTCGGTGCTGGCTCGATGCACCCCGAGACCCTGGTGGAACATATTCAGAAGATGAAAGCCGCCACCGACAAGCCCTGGGGCGTCAACATTCCCCTGATGTATCCCGAAATCGAGCGGCTGATAGAAATCATCATCAACGAGGGAGTGAAAATCGTATTCACCTCGGCAGGCAGTCCCAAGAAATACACAGCACGTTTCCATGAGGCCGGTATCAAAGTGGTGCACGTTGTGTCGAGTTCCAAATTCGCGCGCAAATGCGAGGAGGCCGGTGTTGATGCCATCGTTGCGGAAGGTTTCGAGGCAGGTGGCCATAATGGCCGCGAGGAGACCACCACGCTGACCCTTATCCCACAGGTACGCCGTGCCACCACCCTGCCCCTGATAGCCGCCGGTGGCATTGGCAGCGGTGAGGCCGTCCTGGCTGCTATGGCTCTTGGCGCTGAAGGTGTTCAGATAGGCACTTTGTTCGCGCTGACCGAGGAGAGCAGTGCATCCGAGGCATTCAAGACTCGTTGCCTGTCGCTTGAAGAGGGAGACACAATGCTCACTCTGAAGGCCATCTCTCCCACTCGTCTGATCAAGAACGACCTCTACAACCGCATTTTGGAAGCAGAAAAACAAGGTGCATCTGTAGAAGACCTTCGTGCCATTCTTGGAAAAGCAGCCGCAAAACGAGGTATTTTCGAGGGTGATATCGACAATGGCGAACTTGAAATCGGTCAGATAGCATCAGCCATCAAGGAAATTCAGTCCGTTGAGCAAGTAATGCAACGACTGAAAGAAGAATTTGATGTAGCGAGGGCACGCCTCATCCCTTAAGACTTGTTTTCATCCATTTTCCCCTGAAGAGTCGGATAGTAAGCAAAATTCCGCGGATGGTGAGTTCGATGGCCATGGCTATCCATACACCGATGAGTCCATAATTGATAGACAGAGCGTATGCCATTGTGAGCCGTATAAACCACATGCTGCATAGGCTGATTATTGCCGGTTTGAGCGTGTCGCCCGCTCCCACACAGACACAGACTGCAATTATCGAGGCTGCGAACATAGGTTCGGCAAATGCCTCTATGCGAAGACACTGTGAGCCGAGCGTGCGGATTTCCTCGACAGGTGTCATCAACGCCATCATCTCGGGCGCAAATATAAACATGATTGCACCCATCACAGCCATCACCACCATACCGGAATAGAGTGACAGCCTTGCAAAACTGCGGCATAAATCCCTCCGTTCGGCGCCGATGCTCTGCCCTATCAATGTCGTGGCAGCATCTCCGATGCCATACCCTGGCATGTAGCAGAGGCTTTCGGCAGTGATTCCCAGTGTGTTGGCAGCGATGGCTATGGTACCGAGAGGTGCCACAATCATCGTGCTCACTATCTGTGCCCCACTCATGAGGACCGACTGCATGGCCATGGGCAGACCTATTTTAAGCGCATTTCGAATATAATCAGAGACAAAGTGGAATTTCTCCCCCACTCTATTCAGCGAAAGCATCTCACTTCGCCAGATGGCACAATAGGCAATAACAAGCGTGCAGATGACGATTGAGAGCGCCGTACCCAATGCTGCTCCCAGCACTCCCAGATGGGCATGGAAAATAAGGAAATAGTTGAACACGACATCGAGCAGACACATGGTCACACTGATGGCACTTGGCAGACGCATGTTGCCCGAGCATTTGAGCATGGAAGAAGAGAGTCCATAGAGTTGGAAGAAAGGTACCGACAACATGAAAACGAGGAAATAGATTGAGGCATCATCCACAATGTCGGCATTGCCTCCGAGCCAGTAGGGCAAGCGGCTGGAACTGAGCGCACCTGCGATGGCCAGCGTGACACTGAACAGCAAGATGGCCAGCAGTCCATGCCGGAACACTTGCCTGGCCTGTAGAAAATCCTTGGCCCCAATGAAATGCGCCACCTGTACGGAAAATCCCATAGAGGCTGCCGCTCCCAGGCTTCCAAACAGCCATGTTGAACTTTCCACCAATCCTATGGCCGCCGATGCATTGGCACCAAGTTGTCCGACCATTGCCTGATCGATGAAAAACATCACCACACTTGTGATTTGCGCCAGAATAGCAGGGATACTCAACTGTATAATCAAGTTGAGTTTATTTCTGCCGGAGAGGTTTTTCCCATCCCTGATATACTCCAGCAGCACATCGCTTCTTCTCTTCGACTGCGCCATTAGGTTGCAAAGATAGTGTATTTTTTCTCAAAAATCCATCAAAAATTGACAAAAAGTCGTAATTTGGCAATATAGACGGCATTTGTATAAGATGACTATCAACTTATCTATCCATTTATCAGACAAGTCTCAATGATAGCAACCAGGAGAAAATGGCTTCCCAATTTGTTTCTGTCACTCAAGAGCGAAAAAAAACATCTATGTTGCCAATTGATAGATGTTTTTCAATAAAAAACATTATATTTGCACCATCTATTCAATCAAGAACCTAACACCTATTCATCATGCAAGCATTACAACCGGGGGCGACCCTTCACAACGGGAAATACACTATCATTCAGATACTGGGGCAAGGAAGTTTCGGCATCACCTATTTAGCGACCACCAAGATTATGATGCAAGGCAGCATCGGCAGGATGGAAATGGAGGTAAAAGTAGCCATCAAGGAGTTTTACATGTCCGACCTGAACAGCCGCTCGGCCGACGGCAACACGCTGGAGAAGACCGACAGCCTGTTGGTGAAGAAATATGCCAGGAAATTCCATACCGAGGCCGAGAACCTGTCCAAACTGCATCATCCCAATATTGTGAAAGTGCTGGAGGTGTTCGACGAGAACAACACCTCGTACTATGTGATGGAATACATCGAGGGTGAGACACTCGACAATTACATCAAGCGGAACGGAAGAATCGGCGAGGCGGAAGCCCGTCTGATTGCCCTTGATATCTGCAGTGCACTCCGCCACATGCACGACAACCACATGCTGCACTTGGACCTGAAACCGAAGAATGTGATGCGCGACCACAATGGCAAGTACACGCTGATAGACTTCGGGTTGGCCAAACAATACAACGAGAACGGCGAACCGGAGTCGAGCACGTCGCTGGGACTGGGCACCCGTGGCTATGCACCTGTGGAACAGATGAAATATAAAAGCGATGGAACCATGCCCGCCACCCTCGACATCTATGCTCTCGGTGCAACCATCTTTAAAATGCTCACCGGAAAGGTACCCCCAGAATCCTCGGATGTGCTCAACGAGGGACTACCCGTGAGATTACTCCAAGAGGCTGGTGTGAGTCAGAACATGATTGCCATCGTGGAGAAAGCCATGGCACCACTGAAGAGGAACAGATACCAACAGGTAGGCGAACTGGTGGATGCCCTGACAACAAATGTAGGTCCTGCCACGGAGGCTATGGCGGAGCAACATTCTGAAGAAACGGCCGTAGAACATGAAGGACCAAAAGTTGAGACACCACCCTATACTCCTGTGACGCCACCGCCTTATAATCCTGTGACGCCACCACCCTATAATCCGGTGTCGCCACCACCCTATAATCAAGAGACGCCACCGGTATATTACGACGAGGAGGAACCCTCGTTCCTACAAAAATACTGGAAATATGGTGTGGCTGCACTTCTCCTCCTGCTGATACTCGGTGGTGTATTGCTTTTTAGCGGTTCAAAGGACAAAAATGACGAGGAAGCACGTGAGCAAGACTTAATTGCCACAGACAAGAATCACGATGGTGATGAAAAAACAGGAGAAGCTGCAGACACTGCCGGAAACACAGAGAACACGGATGAAACTGCTTTGAAAGAAGCGAAAGATCAAGCCCCAAAAGCGGCTGAAGATGCTAAGAAAACAGCAAAGAAAGCGGCTGAAGATGCACCGAAAGAAGCAAAGAAAGCGGCTGAGGATGTGAAGAAAGCAGCTGAAGATGCGAAAAAACCGGTTGAAAAAGAAAAAAAGGCAGTGGAAGACAACAACATATATGATGTTGCAGAACAAATGCCACAATTTACCGGTGGCGACCTAATTTCGTGGATACGTAGCCACATTAACTATCCCCCCGCTGCCCGGGAGAATGGCACTCATGGAACTGTAATTGTAAAAGTTGTGATCGAAAAGAACGGTTCCATCTCTAATGTGACAGTGACGCGTGGTAAAGACCCATCGCTGGACAAGGAAGCCGTGCGAGTAGTTAAAAGTATGCCAAGATGGAAACCTGGCAAAAACAAAGGCAATCCAGTGCGTGTATACTACACCATTCCTGTTCCATTCACACTTTAATAAACATTTTTACCGTATAAAAAACAAAGACGAAAACTCAAAGAGGGTGTGTCAAAATGGAGATTTGCATTACCGGTATTTTCAATTTGTAATCATTGTGTCGGCCTGAAAGGCCAACAAGACCATAGCCCAGGGCAACGCCCTGGGTTTTTATGTATGGCAACAATTATCGCCCTGAAAGGGCAAAAGCATTGGCTATTAATGCTTTTGCCCTTTCAGGGCGACATGAATACTCTGCCTTATACCTAGGGCGATTGCCCTAGGCTGACAGCTGCTGGCCTTTCAGGCCGTTCTTCTTCCTTACAATCTGTAAGTTTTGTTCTCAAGTCATTCTATTTTGACACACCCTCTTTGAGTTTTATCGGAATTAGCCATGCTTAATTCCCTCCTTAACATACTTGGTAAGGTTTCGGGATTATTCCACGCTTGCAGCGGAGAAATAGAATTCCCGGATGGGTTTTGTGCAGGCATTGCCTTTAAGGGTGAGTGTTTCCTGCAATTTGATGTCCTGCGACGAACTGCCCACTTTCACGATGAAGGAGCCAGGAGCGATGTTCCATTGGCGCTGTCCCTCGTGCGTGTAGTAACCGAACTGCTCGGTGTATAGTTTCACGCGCACAGTCTTGCTCTCGCCAGGCTTCAACGACACACGCGCAAATCCCTGCAACTGGATAGGCCGTATTTGCTGATTATTGCTTGTGGGAGAAAGATAAATCTGAGCAACCTCGTCGGCAGCCATTTGTCCGGTGTTCGTCAGTTCAAACGAGAGGTTGACAAACTGGTCCTCTGTAGAAGCCTCTTTGTCCAGCTGAAGGTTCTTGTATTCAAAAGTGGTATAACTCAGACCGTATCCGAAAGGCCACTGTATTCTCTGGTCGCGCTCTGCTGCGTAGTTGTAACAGACAGACTCATTGATTTCAGAGTTGGGATAACTGACAGACAGTTTTGCCGAAGGAGACACCTTGCCGTAGAGGATGTCGGCCACGGCGTTTCCACCTTCCTCACCCGGATACCATGCCTGGATGACTGCGGCACATTTCTCTGCCAGTCCCGACACCACTTGTGCCCTTCCGCCAAAGATGACCAGCACCACGGGTTTTCCGGTCTGAATCAACTCTTCCACAAATTGTTCTTGCTTTCCTGGCAACCGAAGTCCCTTGCGGTCGCGGTTCTCGCCACAGAGCATCACATTTTCACCCACGGCAGCAACAATCACATCGCACTGACTGGCCATCGAGAGCGCCTCCTGTTTGTCGGCCTTTTCACCCGAATCCACCTTACGGTGCAAGATTTCATATTCCCAGGCACGCTCGTCGCCCAATTCACTGTATTTAGTCTCAATGTCCTCGGTCCAGTCGCAGCCCCTTGAGTACATGATGTTGACACCTTCGGGTTGATGTGCTTTCATACCCTCAAGCAGTTTCACCACATGGGGCAGGTCACGGTCGGCCACATCCTCCTTCTTTTTCCAGAAATACGACATAGCCGGATAAGTATAGTCGCCACACATGGCCCAGACGGAATTGGCATTAGGTCCGGTGACGAGAATATTCTTGACGTTTTTCAGCGGCAGAACACCATTGTTTTCCAAGAGCACCACCGACTGTGCGGCGATGTCGTAGGCCGTCTGTCTCTCCTCGGGAGTGTCGAGTTTAATTTGCTCTTTGGTATAAAGATATGGCTCGTTGTCGAACAGTCCGGCGCGGAATTTCTGTCGGAGCACACACTTCACGGCCCTTTCCAGGACTTCGGGTTTCACCAGTCCCTGGTCGATAGCCTCCTGCAGATGCTGATAGTTGGCACCGTGGGGGAAGTCCACATCGTTGCCGGCATTGATGGCCGCGGCGGCCTTTTGCACGGGAGTCTCCAGATTCGGCAACTGGTCGATGGCCGTATAGTCGCTCACCACCATACCATCGAAGCCCACATATCCACGGAGGATGTCGGTCAGGATTTCGCTGTTGGCCACACATTTTGTACCGTGCACATCATGGTATCCTGGCATGACCACCTTGCTGCCCTCCAGGCGTATCATCGCCTCATGCGGCAGCAGTATCTCCTCCATGAGTTCCTTCTCTTCGGCATCTCCGCCGCCACCATATCCGAGGTAATGCTTGGAGCATGCGCCCACACCTTTTTTCAAGTCGCCCTGCTGGAGCCCACGCACAAATGCCGTTCCCATGACCGCCGACAGATAGGCATCCTCTCCATACGACTCCTCCAGACGGTTGAAACTGGGATTCCGGCACACGTCAACCATGGGCGACAGCGCCAGCACACCACCCATTTTCCTCATGAGCGTGCTTGTCTGCCTCGTTTTCAGTTCAGCCAATTCAGGATTGAACGAGCCTGCCTGTCCGATTTGCTGGGGATAGATGGTGGCCCCGAGCGTATTGACACCCGAGAGCACCTCCTCGTGCATCAATGCCGGGATGCCATTGGGCGTATTCTTCATGAGCCAGTCCTGTATGGCAGCCACACGGTCGCGCAGTTCGTTGGGATCTCTTGGCTGCTGCATAGCAAACTGTGAGAAGTGCCCAATACCATTGGGAATCACTTGGCGGCACTTGGCCGTGTCGAGTTTTCCCTGTTCGTCAAAGAGTTCATCCATGTACATGCTTCGCAGTTGGGCAATACGTTCTTCCTGCGACATCTTGCTGTAGAGTTCATTCACTTTTTGTTCCATATCTATTGTATCTTTACAGCCTGTGAGAAATACAGACAGGCAAATCATAGCCATCCAAGAAAAGATGACAGTTGGTTTCCGGAAGAGGTTATTCATTTATTCTTTAGTTGTTGGGTTATTGGAGATTATAGATTCATTCTTACTTTCTGTATTTGAGACTTGACATCCGCCCATTTGTAATAGGGGGCTGTTTTGGTTTTGAGAGCGGGGACAGTGGTCTCGTTCTCGTTGAGAAGGAATTTGACCAGTATGTCATCGGAACCGCTTTTTCGATAGAAAACGATTTGTATGTTTGCCGCCATGGGGATGATTTTGTCGATAGAGATATACTTGTAGATTGCCGGTAAGTTGTCAGTGCCCCCCATGGCCTCTTTCAAGCCGAGGTAATAAGACAGGGGCAACACCGAACTATCATGGCTGAAACGCAGCGTCAACGTGGGTTTGCCCTCTTTGATTACCCTGTCGGCACCGGTTACGAGACTGTCCACCACCTCGTCTAACAGATGGTAAGCAGGTGTGCTCCCCGGGACGAGTCCTGTATCTATCAGCCACGACATATTGTAGCCTTGCCACATATCGAAGAGTTCGTCGGGCGTGAATATATCAATGAGCGAGATATTCAGTTCGGGCACATTCTGCAAATCCTGCGCTACATTATACAGTGCCTCCATCAGCGTTCTCCCACTGAATGCAGGCGAGACACGCGAGGGGTCGGTCAGTAGCGAAGCCATCAATCTGCGTGAGTCGTGAGCCTTTTCGAAGTATTCCCCAGCCCGTTTCCACAGGGCATCGCCCTGTTGTGTGGAACTGGGTTTGAAAGCCTGATTCTCAACCACATAGTTGAAGTCGTGCTTGCTGGCATTCATCTGGATATCAAGCGAGGGATTGAGTGACTGCAATTCCGTGCAAAAATTGAACATGCTCAGCATACAGCGCCGTGAGGTTGACGATTTGGCATCTACATGCAATGGTTGGGAGAGCAGAGAGTTGAAACGCTCCACCATACGCTGCGCTATCTCACGGTGTTGCTTTCCTCCGAGTGTTGTCAGGTCTCCATCCCTGTGCCATGCGTCGGCATATCCTATACGCAGTTTCTCCAGCACCTCGTTGTCCTTTTCCGACAGCAATCCCACATTTTTCGCACTGTCGAGCATATTGATGGCCGTCTCATAGAAACTGTTGCTTGACATGTAGCGCGACCCATGCCTTCCGTAATGGAAGATATAGAATGGTTCATATCCCTGAGGAGGCGTTGTGAGTTTTTGCTGCCGTGGTCCCGGGTATGCAAAATAATTGGACCCGGTGCGGTAGATGTCTTTGCGCATCTCTTTCTTTGTGGTTTGTGCGGATGCCGACACGGTCATCACAACAGACAAGGCCACGAGAAGTATCTTATTTATTTTCATCGGGATTCGTTTTATAGGTGATGTTGGCATTTCTCAGCATGGTGCTGTAATAGTTGGCTACGCTTTTCCAGTGATAGAAAGGATAGATGTCGGTCGCTATGGGGATGGATGTCTCGTTTTCATTGAGCAAGAATTTCACGAGCACATCATCACTTCCCTGTTTGCGGAAAAACACCCACTGCACGTTTCCAGCCATGGGTATGAGTCTGTAGAGGGCGAACGTGTTGTGAAGATTTTCCATGTCATCGGTTGCCTGAATGGCCTCTCTCAAGCCGAGGATATAGGTGAACGGCAACAGCACGCTGTCGTGGCCGAAGCGCAGCCTCACCCCTGATTTTCCCGAATCGACCATTTCTTGTGCTTCTTCGAGGAAGTTTCTCAGCAGTGGATAAATGGCATAGTAATTGGGTTGTGCCCCAGGCATGAGTCCCTCCCACAGACACCAACTGGCGTTGTAGGTTCTGAATCCATCAATCAGTTCGTCCTCGGTGAACAAGTCGTTGAATGTGAGACCCAGTTCGGGCAGGCAGAGCATGTCGGAGGTGACGTTCCACAGATGGTCGGCCATTTTCGTTGGGTCGATGAATTCTTTGGCCTTGACGGTATCGTTGAAGAGGAGTGCCATCTGATGCCTTCCGTTGAGCATCTGATGGCGGAACTCTGACAGGCGGTCGTAGAGTTCACCGTCTTTTTCCGAATGAGGTATTTCAATACTGTCGTTGGGTATGAGATAATACATGTCGTGCTCACTGGAATTCATATCCATGCAGAGTTGCGGATTCAAGGATTTGAGTTCCAGGCAGAAGTTGGCCATGCTGAGCATACACCGCCTTACGGTGGAGGAATTGGCCCTGACCGTCAGAGGCTGTGACAAGAGCGAAGGATAATTGACGTACATGCGGTGTGCGATGGCCCTGTGCTGGCGTGCCCCCAGTTGAGTCAAATCCCCATCACGGCGGTAGGCGTCGGCCTGTGCTATTTTCAGTCGTCGCAAGGCATCGTCGCCAAGAGGCGTGAGCAGCCCCATGTCCTTGGCCGAATCCAGTTTGTTGACCAGATACTTATAGGCGTCATCGCCTGTCATGTAGCGTGCCCCATGACGGCCATAGTGGGTGATATAGAATGGTTCGTATCCATTTGGCGGAGGCGTCACATTTCCGGTGGGATTGGGATAATTGCAATAATTGCCACTTGCCAGTTCGATATGCGACAGCAATTCGGGCCTGGATGTCTGCCCCCACACGGTGACCGACCACACGGCTGCCAGAATAGCAAGTGAGATTTTTCTATGGCTCATATTTTTCAGGTTGAAATGGAGGAACTCGAATTTTTCTGCGAAAATAACATAAAAAGGGAACAAATGCAAATTTTGGCACCATTATAAATGCAATGGTACGTAAAAAATCATGATAAGATGATTTCGGTGTTGAATTTAGGCTTCAGATGGTTGTTCTCAAGATTATTTTACAGTCATGGATGTAAAAAACCATCACATAGGAGAAATAATTACTACTTTTTTTGTAATTTTGCGATAACTAATAACCTGAATGCTTTATTATGAAAATAGGATTAGATTTAGGCGGAACCAACTTCCGTGCCGGACTTGTCGATACCGACCGACTTGTCTGCAAAGAGGTGGTGCCCTGCCCCCAGGGCAGCGAAAAAGAGGTGAACGACGCATTGGTGAATCTTGTCGACAAGATGATGACCGACGAGGTGACATCCATCGGCGTAGGTGTGCCGTCGGTTGTCGACCGTGAGCGGGGCATCGTCTATAATGCCGCCAACATTCCCTCATGGAAGGAAGTGCATCTCAAAGAGATCATGGAGGAGCGTTTTCAGCGCCCCGTTTTCGTCAACAACGACGCCAATTGCTTCACACTAGGCGTGCATGTGTTTGGCGAAGGCCGCGGTTATAAAGACATGGTGGGACTTACATTGGGGACAGGTGTCGGCGCCGGCTTGATTATCAACGGCCGTCTGTATAATGGTCACAACACAGGTGCCGGCGAGGTCGGCTCACTGCCCTTCCGTGAGAAAGACTATGAGCACTATTGCGCCAGCAGGTTTTTCCAAGATTACCACACCACGGGGAAAGCCTTGGCCGAAGCAGGCAGACAAGGCGACCCTGAGGCACTCGGCATCTGGCGGAAATTCGGCGACAACTTAGGTTGTCTGTTGCTGGCCATTATGTATGCCTACGACCCAGAGGCTATCATCCTTGGCGGTGGCATCACCGACGCTTTCGATTTGTTCCGTGACGGAATCTTCACCCGTCTTGGTGAATTCCCCTATCCCGAGTCGGTTGCCCGCCTTCACATCGCCCCCTCTCATCTGGAGGATGCAGGCTTGCTTGGCGCGGCCATGCTGGATGAATAAAAAAACGACCATAAGAATCAAGACTATGAGAAAAAATGCATTTTGCCTATTGCTGTGGTTCAGCACGCAGATGGTATTTGGACAGACCACTTGTCTAAGCGAAGGCTGGGAGTGCCAGTCATCGTCGGTTGTCGGCATGGATGGCGCCGCACTTTCATCAGGACGCCCTTCGTCGGCCAAATGGTACGCCACCCGTATTCCCTCCACAGTCATGGGGGCGCTGGTCAGTAATGGCGAGTATGCGGGACTTCTGGAAAAGGACAACTATCGCCACCTGAGCAAAGAGCGTTTTCTTGTGCCCTGGTTCTTCAAGAACACGTTCCGGCTGGATGGATTAGGCAGCCAAGAGCATGTCAGACTGTTGTTCGAGGGCATCGACTATCGCGCCGACATTTTCCTGAACGGAGTCAAGGTGGCCTCTCGCGACACGGTGGCCGGTCCTTTCCGCACTTTCTCTATCGATGTCACTGGTGTGGCCAAGGAGCAGAACACGCTTGTGGTGGAAACATACAGATGCCATCCGGGGGAATATAATATCGGTTTTGTGGATTGGAATCCGCGCCCGCTCGACGAGAGCATGGGCATCGTGAGGCCCGTGAAGGTGCAGCGCAGTGGCGCGGTGGTGATGGAGTCGCCCCGGGTATGCACACGTGTCAATCTGAGCACGCTCCGTGAGGCATGGGTGTCGGTGGAAACGCAAGTGCGCAACCTCAGCAACCATGAGGTGACAGGCCAACTGGTCTGCTCGTTTGAAGGTCAGCGGTGTGCTGTCCCCGTGCATCTCCAGGCAGGACAGACGAAGACCATCCAACTGAACGACGAAGAGATGCCGGCACTACATGTGTTGAACCCACGGTTGTGGTGGTGTTACACGATGGGCAACCCCGAGATGTATTCCCTGCAACTCTCGCTTGAAGAGGGCCAGCGAGTGTCGCACACCGAAGAGGTGCGTTTTGGCATCCGCGAGGTGGGCAGTTTTATCACCAACGACGGCTACCGCGCGTTTACGCTCAACGGGAAACGCATATTGCTGCTTGGTGCCGGCTGGACCGACGATATTTTCCTCCGCGACGATGCCGAGCGTTACGACCGCCAGTTGGAACTGGTGAAACAGATGAATCTCAACACCGTCAGACTTGAGGGATTCTGGGGTACCTCACAGGCACTGTATGACCTATGCGACGAGAAAGGCATCCTGCTGCTGGCCGGATGGAGTTGTTTCTGGGAATGGGAAGACTATCTGGGCAAACCCTGCGACGACCTTTACGGTGGCATTCTCACTGATGATGACGTGAGAATCATTTCCCGCTCATACGACGACCAGTTGCGCTATCTCCGCAATCATCCATCCATCATCGCATGGTTTGTGGGAAGCGACAAATTGCCGGTTCCCTCACTGGAGCATCATTATGCCTGGGCACAGAAAACTATCGACGACAGACCTTACATCACCTCGGCCAAGCAAATGGAGAGCGACATCTCCGGCACATCGGGCACGAAGATGGCCGGTCCGTATGAATATGTCGGTCCCGCCTATTGGTATAGGAGCGAAGCGCCCGGCGGTGCATTCGGTTTCAACACCGAGACGGGCATCGGCGCCCAGTTGCCGGTGAAAGAGTCGTTGCAGCAAATGCTTGGCAACCGTCTGTGGCCACTCGACTCTGTGTGGGACTATCATTGCACAGCGGCAGCAACGGCATTCAACAAACTGTCGATATTGAAGGAGACCGTAGCCGGCAGGTATGGACAGGCCACTGGTCTGGACGATTTCCTGCGGAAAGCCAACATGGTGAACTACGACGGCACGAGGGCAATGTTTGAGGCATTCAGGTATAACAGTCCGAAAGCCACAGCCCTAATACAATGGATGCTCAACAGTGCCCGTCCCAGCCTGTACTGGCAACTCTACGATTACTACTTGCGCCCCAACGCCTCGTTCTACGCCGTGAGAAAGGGTTGCAATCCAATCCAGTTGATTTACAATTATCACCGGCGCGACATCCGTGCCGTCAACAGCCAGCCTGTGCCCATCACCATCACGGCGCGGATGAAAGTCTATGGTGTAAGCGGCCAGTTACTTGGCACACAGGAGAAGCAGTTGTCGGTTCCCGCCTTGTCGTCAGTCTCGGCATTCGACCCTGTGGAACTACAGGAAGCCAACGGCTATCTTTTCCTTTGCTGTGAATCAGAAGGGCAGGTTGTGGCAGAGAATGAATATGCCATTTCTCGTTCGGAGGATGTTTTCGACTGGGAGAAATCCGACTGGACAGGCACCCCCGTACTCAAACATGCCGACCTCAAGGCAATCGGTAATCAGCAGGTGCCCCAATGCCCTGTGAAAGTGGTGAGCAGCAATGGGAAGGAAGTGCATTTAAGCATCAGCAATCCATCCGACAAGGTGGCCTATATGCTTCGCGTGGTACTCAAGGACAAGAAGGGGAAAATCATCGACGGCGTGACTTTCAGCGACAATTTTATCACTATCGAGCCTGGTGGGAAGAAGGATATCACCTGCATTTTGCCAGAAGTGGTGAAATTCAAGGTGGAGGTGGTGAGTTTTTAGTTTGCCGGCGCTGCCACAGGATTCCCACGATGATGGCAAGATAGCCCGTGAGACACACCAATGGTGCGACGACAGTGCGGCGGATGGAGAAGATGTCTTTCTGGAAAGTCGTTTCGCAACTCCCCTCCCCTGTCATGAGCACAAATCCCACGACGATGACCACGCAGGCCACCAGGATGATTACACGATTGGTGCGGCCAAGCAGGGGTGCTGATTCAGTTGTTTTGGAATTGGTTGGCATGTCTTTCGAATGTTTGTTGATATTTGCTTACAATTGTCTCACGCTCATAGTGATAGGCGGTTTGCAATGATTGCTGCATGGTTTTCAGCCATACGACAGCGGTATAATGCGAAGCCTGCTGCCGCCTGGTTCCGATTGTCTCAATCCACGACAGCCACTCGTCGCTCCTGAGGAGGAGGTCGGCAAGGATGCCATCTCCCTGTTTGTGCATGCCATTCTCATAATAGCATCGCGCCAACGAGAGGGCAGAATCGGTGTAGGGGATGTTGCATGCGGGCAATTCCTTCTCCCACTTCTCCGCCACGGCAAGCGCCCTTTGCTTGTCACCTCGTGCCAGAAGGCTGTCGATGAGGATGCCCATCACATACTGGTGGGTGCGTGCCATGTGCATCACATCCTCATCCACGTAAATTCCCTTTTGATGGAGTCCGCCGTATTTAAACCGGTGCATCACGTTCTCATACAGCCTCTCCACATCCACCTGGGGACCATCCGACTCGGGCACGATGCGGTAGGCCATGCCCTCGAGCACGTAATGGTCGCGCAGGTAGGGAATCTCACGCTCGCCGAGACTGATGGAGGCATAGATGGGCCGGTCCCAGTCGCCGTGCGACAGCATCTCAAGTACAAAGAGGTCGTTTTTCTGCAGGTAGCGGATACCTTTCAGCGAGATGTGCATCTGCTTTCCGGCAGAGGTCACCGTTACGGTGTCGGTGGGTATGCAGTGCCTTTCAGGACTGTCGCTGAGCACCCAGCGATGGATGATGTTGCGCAATTCGAAGGGGTGGTCTCCATAAGTCGTCAGTGCCTCCTCGGGATGCTCTGCGTATAGCGCAAGGACACTCTCCTTGAGTTCAGGCCTCACTTCCACCAACTCGTTCTTTCCCTCTTGATAGTCGGATTGATTCCAATCGAAGGGCAGCGGCGGTGAGTCGTAAGCCGGACGTTTCATCTGGTCGATATACCAGTCGGTGTTCACATACGACAGGTTGCAGTCGCGGGTGTCGGTACGCATTCCCTCCACCTCATGATTGTACCACAAGGGGAAAGTGTCGTTGTCGCCATTGGTGAGTATAATGGGATGTCCCTCCCGGGGCATGCTTTCCAGGTAGTTCAAACCGAAATCCCTGCAGGCATATCGGCCGGAGCGGTCGTGGTCGTCCCATGTCTGACTCACCATTTGCAATGGAACCACCAGACACAGGGCTGCGGCAGTGATGGCAGCAAACAGTGGTCGTTTGGATATACGTTTCAGTATGGATTCCATAGCGAGAACTCCCATTCCTATCCATATAGCAAAGGCGTAGAACGAACCTGCGTAGACATAGTCGCGTTCACGCGGTGGCAATGGTGGCTGGTTGAGATAGACCACGATGGCCAGACCAGTCATCAGGAAGAGTAGTCCCACCACCAGGCCCTGGTGCTTGCCACGGCTTCCTTGCCGGCATTGCCAGCATAGACCGAGCAGGCCAAGCAGCAGTGGGAGTCCATAAAACACGTTCCTGCCTTTGTTGTTGAGAAGGTCGGAGGGCAACTTCGACGTGTCGCTGTCCAGCAACAGGTCATCTATCAACCGGATGCCGGTAATCCACTGTCCGTGTTCCATCTCGCCGTCACCTTTGATGTTGTTCTCCCGCCCCACAAAATTCCACAGGAAGTAGCGCAAGTACATGAAATTCACCTGATAGGTCAGGAAAAATGCAAGGTTTTCACGGGTGGTGGGCAGGTTGCCTTTCTTCTCGACGCCGCCCATCCACTGCTCGTAGGCCTGTGCATGCTGCGGCGAAGCCATGCGCGGGAACCACATGTTATCCTTGTAAACATATTTCATGCGATGGGTTTTCACGGTGTATTTGCGTCCCGTACTGTCGTTTGTAAGGCTGTAGACAGGGCGCCCCTCTTCCTGTTTGGCCACATAGTACTCCCCATGTGGCTCATAGTCGAGTTCGCTGCAATAGGCAGGACCATAGAGGAGCGGAGTGTCGCCATATTGTTCACGGCTCAGGTAACCGCCGAGTGCAAAGACATTGTCGGGTGAGTTCTCGTCCATTGGGGGATGGGCCGACGAACGGATGAGGATGACACCGTAGCAACTGAAGCCTATCAGCAGCATCAACAGACTCAAAAAGCCGCACCAGACCACCCTCCTGCGGGTTCGGCTGATGATGACAATCATGACCGTGAGCAACAGGAGGAAAGCGCAGATGAGACCCGTGTGGAAGGGGAGGCCGAATTGATTGACGAACAGCAGTTCTGCCCACCCTCCTATCCGGATGACACCGGGGACAATGCCATACAAGATGCCAAGAAGCACCAACATGCCTGCCGTGAGGGCTTTCAATCCACCCCACCAGGAAGCATGTGCTGTCTTTCTGAAATATACCACCAGGGCCATGGCTGGTATGCACAGCAGATTGAGCAAGTGTACGCCGATAGACAGACCGATGATATAGGCAATGAGAATAATCCAGCGGTCGCTCTGCGGCTCATCGGCTTCATTTTCCCATTTCAAGATGAGCCAGAACACCAGGGCTGTAAGGAAACTCGAGAAAGCATACACCTCGCTCTCGACGGCAGAGAACCAGAACGTGTCGCTGAAGGTATAGGCCAGAGCACCTGTCAAGCCGCTCGCCTCGATGACGACAACCTGGGCAAGGGTGAGGCAACTGTCTTTCTGTGTGAGCCGGCGGGTGAGGTGGGTGATTGTCCAGAACAGGAACAGTATACATCCTGCACTGAGCAATGCCGACATGATGTTGATCATCCATGCCACATCGGAAGGGTCGCTGGCCAATTGCGCGAACAAGTTGGCTAAAAGCATGAAGAAGGGGGCTCCTGGCGGATGTCCGATTTCGAGTTTGTAGCCACTGGCGATAAACTCCGGGCAGTCCCATAGACTGGCCGATGGCTCCGCCGTAAGACAATAGGTGAGGGCTGCGATGGCGAAAGCCAGCCATCCCATCAGGGTGTCGATTTTAGAAAAAGTCTTTTGTCGTATCATACCGCATTTTTGGATTTGCTGCAAAAGTAACAAATCCTGCGGCTTGCGGTGTCGGAAATGGCCTTACAACTGTCTTACATTTGTCTTACAACGAATTAACACGTTGATTGTCAGTCGACTTCCGTCTTTCTTACAAGTTGGTATTCTCTTCCACGCTTGTTGACAATCTCCATGTCCGACTGCTCTTTCAGTGCTGTTTTCAGTCGGCTGATGAATGTATAGAGGGTGTTTTCCGGTTGTTCTTTCCTGGGCCATAGCGCAGCACAGATGGTTTCCTTGCTGAGGGTGTGGTTGGGGGCGGTGGCAAACATGTCCATCAGTTGTTCCTGCATGGGGGTAAGGCGGATTGACCTTTCCGACGGTTGGGTGGAAATGGCAACAACCTCAGCAGTGCTTTCAGCCATTCTCATTTTCCATCCCATCCCCAAGAATAAAAGAAGGCAGAGGATGAGACCTGTGAGGGGAATACGCTGGTCGGAATGACCCAGCACAGCACTGAGCGACGGGTTGGCGTATGCCTTGAGGGCTATAACGGAATTGCTGCTTTCCTGCTGTGCAGAATGCCACAACAAGGTGTCGCTGCAAACGAAGGCTTCCTCCTGAAAGGGCTCCTTACTATCATGACGCAGGAGGCATACGGACACATGCGAGGTATCCTTGAGCGAGGGGCAGGTCAGTTGGCATCTGAAACTGTTTTCCATATCGCTCAGTGTCAGTACCATATCCTGACGGAGGGAGGTCAGGGAGTCCAACAGCAACAATTGTTGTGACTCGTCCATAACGAATTGCCGCAACGCAGCGGTCAGGTCCTGGTGCATCTCCTCTTTGGTGTCCTGGTAGTTGCTGAAACCAATGGCAATAGAACCCAGCAACAACAAAACCGGTAAAATCATCAGACTACGTAATCCTCTCATAGCACATATTTTGGGGCAAAAATACAAAAAAAGGACCATATTTCAGTCCGCCTCTAACTTTTTTTATCAAATAATGAGAGGTAAGGGGTGAGGGGTGAGACATGGGGGGGGCAAAATAGAATGACTTGAGAACAAAACTTACAGATTGTAAGGAAGAAGAACGGCCTGAAAGGCCAGCAGCTGTCAGCCTAGGGCAATCACCCTAGGTATTTTGTAACATCTAAATATTTATTATCACGAATTTGAGAATTATAGAATTTTGTTTTCTGCACGGCAGAAAAGTCTCAAATCTCAAGTGGAAGTCAATGGATGGTCAATAAAAGAATTATCAAGAATCATCCGTCGCAAGCGACGGGAATCCTACAAGATGAAAACATGAAATGGCTTGCCATTTCTTCTCTAATTCCTACAAATTCTATCATGTAAGAAAATTCTTTAATTCTCTAATTCGTGATTAACAAAGAGAAACATCAGTCATAATAATAACTTTTAGATGTTACAGACCACTAGGTATAAGGCAGAGTATTATTGTCGCCATCCATAAAAAGAGGGTGTGTCAAAATAGATATCCACTCCTTTTAGTGGGTGATGGATGTAAATGTCCGTGAGTAGCGACTCCCCTCCACCGCTTGCGGGGAGGGGCTGGGGGTGGGGCATCAAACTATTGAAAATGAAGGCGTTTGCGGAATCCAAACAACCCCACCCCTAACCCCTCCCCTGCGATGGGAGGGGAACCCTTGTCACGACATTCAGGGCTTTTTGGATAGAATATATACGAAAAGAGAGTGTGCCATTTCATTTTGACACACCCTCCTATGTTCTTGTTGGCCTTTCAGGCCGACATAATGGTTACAAATTGAAAATATCGGTAATGCAAATCTCTATTTTGACACACCCTCGTGGTCTTTGTTGATTATCGCATGTGAATGGCTGTTTCTTACAATCCACGAGCCTTGAGGAGGGATGAGGTGTCGGGAGATTTCATGCCCGTGAAATCAGAGAACATTTGCATGAGGTCGCCCGTGTTGCCGCGGCTGAGGATTTTGTTGCGGAGGTCCTGTCCGACGGCGGGGTCGAGGGGTCCGCGTTTTGCGAAGCAGTCACTGATGTTCACAGCCAAAACCTCGGTCCAGAGATAACTGTAATAACCGGCAGCATATCCCCCACCCCACACATGGTTGAAATACGACGTGGAATAGCGTGGCGGAATCTGATTGTTGAGCAACCCGATGTTTTTGAGTGCCTCTGCCTCGAAATCAGGAGCCTTATCGGCCGTTGGAATCTGCTCGTAAGTGAGCATGTGCCAGGCCATATCCAGGCAAGTGGCAGCAAGATTCTCACCCAGTGCATAGGCAGAGTGGAAATTGATAGACTGCAACATTTTTTCCTTCAGTTCGGCCGGCATGGGCTTTCCTGTGACGGCATGTTTGGCATAGTGGTCGAAGATTTCCGGCACCGAAGCAAAATACTCATTAAACTGTGAGGGCATCTCCACGAAGTCGCGGGCCACGGCAGTTCCGCTCAAAGTGTTGTAATTGCAATCCGACAAGATGCCATGCAATGCGTGTCCGAACTCATGGAAGAGCGTGGTCACCTCATCCCATGTCAGGAGTGATGGTTGTCCGTCGGGAGCCTTGGCATTATTGCACACGTTGTAGATGATGGGCAACTGATTGCGGAATCGGCTCTGCTTGGCAAACGAACTCATCCATGCACCTCCCCGCTTGGTGGGACGGCGGAAATAGTCGGTGTAGAAAAGGGCGCGCGGTTTTCCATCCTTATCGATGACCTCGAATACTTTCATGTCGGGATGATAGGTGGGGATATCCTTTCTCTCCTTGAAGGAAAGGCCATAGACACGGTTGGCAGCATAAAAGACACCATTGACCAACACGCTGTCGATATTGAAATACTGCTTCACCTCGTCTTCCGAGAAGCTGAAAGCCTCCTTTTTCATCTTCGCTGAATAATAGAAGCGGTCGTAAGGCTGAAGTTGGAAGTCAGCGCCCATTGTCTTTCGTGCATACGCCTCGATGGCCCTGGTCTCGGCATCCGCCTTGGGAACATATTCCCCTATCAGTTGTCTGAGGAAAGAGTACACCTGGTCGGGGGTCTTCGCCATGGTTTTCTCCAGAGAGAAAGAAGCGTAGTTGTCATAGTCCATCAGTCTTGCCTTCTCGGCTCTTAGCCGTGCCAGTTCCACCACGATGGGGAAGGTATTGAACGACCTTGTGGCATCTGCCCTATGGATGGAAGCCTCGAAAACACGCTTACGCAGTTGCCGGTTGTCAAGGCTCGCGAGGATGGGCTGCTGTGTGGTGTTGATGATGACGATGCAATAAGGGGTCTTTCCACCCCGGTTTTCAGCGTCTTTTTTGCACTGTGCGATGTCGGCTGGGCTGAGTCCGGCCAGTTCTTCCACGCTGTTGACCCATACGACGGAATTGTTGGTGGCACTTGGCAGCAGGTCGCCCCACATTTGTTGCAGTTCTGAGATACGCAGGTTGATTTCCTTCATTCTTGCCATTTTGTCGGCAGACAGCAAGGCACCAGAGCGCACAAACTGCTTATAGACCTCTTCCAGGAGTTTCTTGTCCTCACCCTTGAGTGACTTATACTGATGGTCGTAAACATACTTGATGCGCTGGAACAATTCCTGGTTGAACATGATGTCGTTCTCCAGTTCTGTGAGCATGGGTGTCACCTTTTTCTCGGTCTCGGCTATTTCCGGGGTTTTGTCGGCACTCACGAGTCCGAAGAAGATACTTGTCACCCAGTCGAGCAATTGGCCACTTTTCTCATACTCAAGAACAGTGTTCTGGAAGGTAGGTTTCTTCTTGTTGGCTACAATGGCGTTGATTTCCTCCCGCTGTTTCTGTATGGCCGCCTCAATGGCCGGCAGATAGTCAGAGGCTTTAATCTTCCTGAAGTCAGGTGCTCCGAAGGGTAGACTGCTTTTTTGCAGCAATGGGTTGTTGTCGTCACTTGGTTTCATTACTTTGTTGGTTGCCGCCGATGCCATCATTGAGGCGAATGCCAATAGGATGGTCAGCAATTGGATTTTGGTTTTCATATTTGATAGAGTTGTTGATTTTTCTTCCGTTGGGCAGTGTTTTCCACTGATAAAGTCTAAGACATGGCAAAAATAATAAGAAAAAATGGATTGGGGAAGAAAGTGATTGTTTTTTTCAGTATAAGTCGGGGGAATCAGATTTTTCAGGGTAATCTTTTGCTCTATCGGATATTTTCATTATTTTTGCATCGTCAGCACTTTTTTTTATTAGTTATGCCATACACTTATAAATATCCACGGCCAGCAGTCACAGCCGATTGCGTGATTATCACAAGAGAAACAGAGCCGTCGGTTTTGCTTATTGAGAGAGGCTCCGACCCATTCAAAGGATGCTGGGCCTTCCCGGGTGGTTTTTTGGAAATGGAAGAGACGACCGCCGAATGCGCCATTCGCGAGTTGCAGGAAGAGACGGGAATCGAACTCGAAGTCACTGCGTTGCATCAAATCGGGGCTTACTCGAAAGTAGACCGCGACCCACGCGGGCGGACGATTACGGTGGCTTATCTGGCCATCATCGATGAGCCTGTCGCTGCCCTCGGACAAGATGATGCCGCCGAGGCAAAATGGTGGCCCCTGAACCATCTTCCCGAACTCGCTTTCGACCATGATGAGATTATGGCAGATGCGAAAACTTTGTATGAATTGACCATTCACAATTCACATTGATTCTCTGGAATAAACAGTCAAATATCTCTATTATTCAAATAATTATGAAAAAAGTATTATTAATCATCGCAGCCATGGCATTCTTCACCACAAGTTTCGCCCAGAAGAAACTGGTGCTTTACTATTCAGAAACAGGTACTACTGAAAAAGTAGCACAAGAATTACAGAAACAACTCAATGCCGACATTGAATGCATAGAGCCAGTAAAGCCATATTCCGGAAATTTCCAGGAAACCATCCAGCGCGGTCAGCGCGAGATGCAGAGCGGCGAACTTCCTGAGCTCAAACCCCTCAAGTCGAAAATTGCCAACTATGACGTGATTTTCCTTGGCTACCCCATTTGGTTTGGCACCTACGCCGTACCTATTGCCACCCTGGTGAAGAACAACGACTTTGCCGGCAAGACCATCGTTCCGTTCTGCACCTTCGGCAGTGGAGGGTTGAACACCTCTTCCAATGCGCTGAAGGAAGCCCTTCCAAAAGCAAAAATAGAGACAGGCTATGGTGTGCGCGCCGCAAGAGTCGCTTCAGCAGCAAAGGAACTCGACAGATTCCTGAAAGAGAACGGCTACAAGAAAGGCAAGGTCGACAAACTGCCGGAGTATTCTGAGCAGAAGCCTGTGACAGAAGCCGAAACAGCCATTTTCAACGCTGCTTGTTCCAATTATCAGTTCCCGCTCGGCACCCCTGTTACCGTGGGTAAGCGCGACACAGCCGACAGCACCGATTATAAATATACGGTGAAGAGCCGCGGCATGAATGGCGAAGAAGCCACTTCCACCATCTTCGTGACCGTGGGCAAGGAGGTTGGCGCCGTGCCTGAGTTTACGGAAGTGGTGAGATGAAAATTATGCTTCGCATGAATATCGGCTGCACCTCAGGAATTCAAGCAAGCTTGATTCCATTCGGTTTGCACGATATTTGAAGATTGAAAAATTCATCTATAATCGTGTAGGAGGAAAATGATAGTTTTTTCCTCCTATTTTATGTCTCATCTTCTTACACCACCAGCAAGTGCATTTTTTTTGAGGTTAACATTCAATTTACTGGCAGATCTTGAGCTGAAGAGTTTGTCGTTCACGGAGGATTTCATATTTGTGATACTTTGCGGCGATTTATCAAGCAACAACGCAATTTCACCATTATAGAAATCGAGCCTGCACAGCATACAAAGGCGTTTCTCCTCATGAGTGAGGCGGGCATCTTGCAGTATGGACGTATAGAAAGTGGGTAAATGTTCATGGAGCGCATCGGCCAGTTGTATCCACTCTTCATCTGTAGGCAAAGCAATATTGCGTTTTCCTTTTCCTTTCTCATGAAACAAGTTGACAACAGTACTCCTTTCTAACATCATCTCCCGCCTATAAGCGGGAATGCGCTCAAAATATTCCCTGTATCCGTTCACCTCCTCTTGCAATTTGATCATTTCACCTCGCAGTTTTTCTGCCAATTGGTTTTTATCATTTTCCAAGAGCAAGAGGTCTCTTCTTGCCTGCTCCAACCTATTTGCCTTCTCATGATAATCCTTACTCAGAGCATCCAACTCTCGCTCTTTCGTTTTCCTGTATCTCCAGTATCTCAGGATGACAAACAACAGTATGGCAAGGCCCAGTACAATAGCAAAAGCGATACGCCACTTCATCCGCAGAGCCTCCATCTCCTTTTGCCCGACCATCCGCTCCATCCGGTTATAATTGTAAAGGGAATGGGTGATGGCAAGGGCTTCCGACTGATCATCCTTCTGAATGCTGTCAAGAGCCTGTTCGCTCAGGGCTGCATATTTCATGACAGAGTCCACGTCACGTCTTACACGATACACGGCATGAAGCCCTTTGTAGGCATCATAATTTCTGTTCACCTCAAATGGCAGAAGTTTTCTGAAATAGTATTCAGCAGAGTCCACCTGATGCACACCAAGATGATACAACCCCCTGAAATTATAATAAAGTTCTCTTCCTGGGGAGATATTACCAGAAGCATCGAACAGCCCCGACTCTCCCTCAAAAACCTGCATCATGGCATGGGCACGATGGTACTGACCAGTCTGCAACAGCAGAAGAATAGGGGAAGGATAAACCGCCGCGGCACTTTCCGTCCAACCATTCTCCAAATACAGTTGCCTTGCTTTCTCCATAGTTTTCATCAGGTTGAGCGTATCATCCAAACAGTAATAAGGACTTTCCCTAAACTCAATTCCACGAATATAATTATAGGTATCACCATCCTTCAATGCGAAATGGCTAAACCTCTCCCATGCCTCTATCTCCTCACGATACAAGTTTTGTCGTTCAAAGGTGAGGGCAATTTGCCCGTAGATGACAAAGAGTGTATGATAGTCACAGGTGGAAGCGGTCGTGTCCGCCGACTCCACGGCCTTCTGAAACCATTTCAACGCCAGCGGCGCCTCACCCATGTCGCTATATGCACGCCCTAACAGATAATTGGCATTCATCCGCTCATTGGGTGTGCCATGACGGTCGAAATAGGCCACAAGTTTCTTCTGTACGCTATCGCTGCAGAACACCGTGTCACATTTGTTTTGTGCCGATAACTGCAGCAGCTGCCATCGCATCCTCGTATCTTTGGGCATCGCTCCCCAATATGTTTTCAATGAGTCGAGCTTCGACAATGCCAACGACGGATTGTCGTTCAACACCACACGCACATCTTCTATTGCAACATCATACTGACTACCATCAGTACAGGCAAACAGGACAAACATCCATCCAAGACAAATCCATTTCTTCATAACAATGTCGTTACTTTCTGTGTTCATCATCAGGATAGCACTAACACTCTCATCTGCATAAATGCTTATTTAAGTTTCGCATTCGCTCAACTTACTGAATGGAAAGGGAGTTAAAGGGAAGTTAAAAGGAAGTTAAAGGGACACATGTACCACAAATCTGTCATTTTATGCGATAATGATGTCGTCCATACTTCTATAAAACCCTCTTCACACCTCATTTTTATTTACTTGCGAAAGTTGAGTTACTTATCACATTTTGTATCTATTGCAGACAATGATATGTACACTCCCAAAAAATTTTTTTTGCAAAACTAATAAAAAAACAGCAAAAGCCATACATTTCAAGGGCTGAATTCCTTAGGGTGAAAATCTGTCAAAGCCAATTTATAGAACCCACCCTATATGAATAAATATACGCACATGAATATAAATACAAAAACCACCCGTTTTTTGTTACATATAATGAAATAGCTCTGAAAATACCGCATATCAATTCAGAACATGTAACAAACAACAAAATCAAAGTCCCCGAAAATCTTTGACAGAATCACGCAAAATGTAAAATCGTGTAAAAACAGAGCATCTGAAATTTGACGGGAAATCACTAATGTTGTTATATTTGCGACATTATTCATTTAAAACTATCAAGATATGAAAAACCAATTATTTTTAGTCATTTTCATGTTGCTGACAACTTTCAGCATGACTACAGCAAAGACCCATGAAGACGGAATGCCCGTTATCATGACGGAAAAGGTAACAAACCCCTCAGGCACACATGGCAATCCACCCAAATCGCCAGAAGCCACGTTGCTCGTCTATCAAGACGGCAGCACATTCTATTTCGAAGCGTCTCTCGCCGGCTGTGCAGTCACCCTATTATCAAACAATGTGGTGGTTTACTCAGACGTTGTTGGCACTGATGGCATTGTCACCCTGCCAGCAAGCCTAACTGGCACTTTCGAACTGTGTATCACCATCGACTCACAAGTATTCTCAGCGGTGATAGAACTGTAGGATATGGTATCATTGAGCGAAGCGTATGTTCTTATAGCAAAATCATCAGACTGTATTTTGGGAGAAGATACGCTTCGCCCATAAAAAAAGATGTGGAGTATTTCAGGTGAAAACCTGAATCTATACTAATCAAGAAAATGGTAAGATGAAAGGCAGAAGAAACCCATCCCCAAATAATAAGTTGCAGTATTTCTCGTTATCATAATAATCCATCTACAATGAAAGAGTTACTAATATCATTATTATTCCTTTTTCTATCGGCCTACTCCACCCTGGCACAGGCACAGGCGCCTGCACGTACATTTACATACGATGCAGCGGGAAATCGTATCACCATGGGTGTTCCTCTATTACAGACTCCGAGGAAAACCGAAGATAGTGTGTTGGAAAAAAGAGCTGACATTGTATCATTCACGAATCATCCCGGCGGTCATGTCCTGATTCACGTGTTGAATGGAAATGAAGACTTAACCTATAGTGCGAGGGTATATACCACATCAGGACAAATTGTCACCAGGGTTCTGCCAACGACAAGTCCTGTATCCTCCATAGACCTCTCGTCATACCAGGCTGGCGTTTACATTATCGAAGTAATCATAGACGACCGCCACATTACGCACAAAATCATCAGAGAATAACATCATTTGTAGATTGTTGCCATGAACAAGAATATATGTTGTAAAATCAAATTCATGCTGGCTATATGGATGATGCTCACAACTACTATGGCATACGCCTATCGCCATCATCCCATATCAGATACAATACCCACAATCACCCCTTTGTTCGACCCTGTTGTCGTGGAGGACAGCCTGCCGGATGTACATGTCTATGATCAAAGCCTTGCTGACATGGAAATTCCCAATCCCATTATCGAGACGGAACCCCAGAGAAATGGCGGGGCATACAAGGTTGGCACCCCTGCCACGGAAACGTCTGTCTCGCCGATGGGCGCAGCCACCTGGAGCATGGTTTTCGATGTGCCTACAGGCGTAGGTGGTTTCACTCCTTCAGTTGGTCTGGCATACTCCAGCCAGTCGGGCAACGGCAATGCGGGCTGGGGGGTGAATGTCTCCGGCATCAGCTGCATAACCCGCGGAATGAAGTCTCTCTACCATGACGGTTTCGTCAGGGGAGTGAAGTATGATTTACAGGACGCGCTCTTCCTTGACGGTCGCCGCCTGCTACTCTCCTCTGGCACAGAGGGCACTACAGGGGCTATCTATGTGCCCGAGGGCGACCCCTATACGACTGTCAAGATCCTCTCCTCGAATACCACGACCGGTCCCTTGTCCTTTGAAGTGACTTCGCCTGACGGCATGGTGTCAGAGTATGGTTCCATGGCAAACGCCCGTCTCTATCTCACTGTCAACGGCTACACACGTATCCACTCATGGTACTTAAGCCGGGTCATAGACTCTCTAGGCAACTATGCGGATTACACTTATATGCAAGACCACCTGACAGTCTATCCCGAATCCATCACATACGGGAAGAACACACATACGGGCACTGGTGCTGACAACAGCATACAATTCACCTATATGGACGTGCCGGCCAGCACGGTGCGCACCTTTGTCATCGGCGGCACACAGGGCGGCGTGTACAAGTGTCTGCAATACGTAAGGACGAAGACAGGCAGCAATATATACCGTGAGTATGCTCTCAGTTATGCCCCACTGACAGACGGGACAACGGTTAAATACCAGCGGCTCTCATCCGTCATAACCAGAAATGCGTCGGGAGATGAGATGAAGCCTGTCACTCTTGGGTGGAACAGCCTGTCCGCCCCTGACTACATGGCAAAGAACACAGGTGTCAGCACGGACGAAGAAAGCCCTCTCATTGAGAAGCAGGACTCACTGCTGCTGGCAGCTGACTTTACGGGCGACGGCCTGGCAGACATCGTAAGAATATCCAACTGCAAAAACTACACTTCTTACCCTATTGGATTGGCTTGGGAACAACACACTTACATCTATATACATCGTTCCACGAGGATTAATAACGATAGTATTGACTATATGGATCCACTTCGGTATGATTTGGGAGCGCAGACATCTGTTGATGACTGGAAACATATCAAAGTGGCCAATTTAGCGGCAGATGTTGACGGCGACGGAATCAACGACCTCGTCCTCCCATATTACATAGAGTATGCCAACTCAAAATATCTCAGGTTCAATTGCATCTTGGGTAAGGATATCAAGACTGGGAATGGTCTTTATGTATATTATGACCTGCCACTGATGGCAGCTGAGGAGCCTCCTCCACTTGTCACTGGGGATTTCGATGGCAATGGGATTGAGGATATGCTCTGCCTTGAGGACAAAAAATCCAGTGGATACTATTACATGGACATTTCATTCAGCCTCCCTGTCGGTGCAAGAAGCTATGTCAATATCCCACTGACTTTGACCAAAAAACCGGAGAAGGTGTTTGCAGGGGACTTCAACAATGACGGCCTCCCCGACATCATCACCCTTTATGACGGAGGCTACAAAATCTTCCTCAACAACGGCAGCAGTGCGGCATATCTGTTTTCCAACGCAAACTCCGTGACCGGCACATCATTCGGTGACAAGTGGCGCGTCGTGCAGGGCGACTTCAACGGTGACGGACTCGTCGATTTCGTCTATGTGGGTAAGAACAGTCCCGATTACTACTTTGCCATGAACAACGGCGACTGCTCATTCTCCGTCCTGCCCGCCATCAGCTATGACATACGAGACCAGGAAACGGACAGGGACAATCACCGGTTCACTCTCACCCCAATGGACATCGATCATGACGGCTTGACAGACCTCGTCGTATGCAAGGCGAAGTTCAACCACCACGGCGGTCTTTTCAATTCGGCAGGGACAAGCCCGGAAGAGACAAGCCTGGAAGACACGAGATCGGATGAGTTTTCGAGAACACTCATTGGCTGGCTCATCTCCGATGGTGCCTCCCTCACCGAGGTGCGTCGTGTCACCTCATACGGCCTCCTCGACGAGGCGAGGTCTGAAAACGTCATGCTCGCTGACTTCGACGGCAACGGATGGCCGGAACTGGCCAACAACGGTGCGGACTGGTACACCAACACCGAGGCGACACAGGATGGATGCCATGTGCGCATATACCACGCCGACGGTTTTTCTTCCTCATCCGGAAAACTGTCTACCGCGACAGACGCACTTGGTGCGAGTACCACATTCACCTACGGCTCATCAACCGTATCCCCGCTCTGTACACAGCTCTACGAAGAGGGCACTTTCCCCAAGACTGACATCCACACGCCACTGGCACTTGTCAGCACAATGACAAAGGATGACGGCATGACAGGCGTCCACACAACCTCCTACCGCTACAGCGGGCTCAAAGCACATGCTCAGGGCAAAGGCTTGCTGGGTTTCAAGGACATAGCGGCGCGTGATGACCTCACAGGGGTGACCACACAGAACGGCACGATGGACTGGGACAACAGCCACTATGTGCCATCCCAGGTCTATACCGTCACCTCCATGGGCTACGACAAAGATTCCACCGTCACGACTATGTCTGTCACGGCACACGCCAAAAGCAAATACACCTCATTCCCACAGGAAAGGCACAGTTTCGATATGGATGACAATGAGACTGTCACCACATACGGCTTCAACACCACCTACGGATACCCCACCACCGAACGTGTGGATTACGGAGGCGACATGTACCAAAAGACTATCTACTCCCAACAGGAGAAGAAGGGCGGCAGGTGGCTCCCAAAGAAAGTGGAGAAAATACAAAAGCACTCCCACGACACCGACTCTCTCGGCACCACCACACTATACACCTACGACAACTATGGGAACGTGATTACCGAGAAGGCGTATGCCGGCACGCCGATGGAACTCACCACCGCGTTCACCTACGACTACTATGGGAACATCCTCACCTCCACTCCGACCGGCTGCGGAATGGACACCGTCACATCCTACACAGTATATGACACTACGGGACGATTCCCCATACGTAAGTACCAGAGCGTGGACTCAGGCGAGAACCTCTTCACATACGACACATGGGGAAACACGCTCACAGCCACTGACGCGACCGAGGCCACCAACCCCCTCACGACAACCTTCACGCTTGACGGATGGGGGGATGCCATCGCTTTTACCTCACCTGAGGGCATCACGACCACCATCGCCACGGGATGGGGCAGTTCCAGCTCCTCTGCCTACTATATATATGAGACGGCTTCCGGAAAATCACCAGTGAAGACATGGTATGATGTCGGCGGCCGTGTGAAGCAGGTGGAGACGAAGGGTCCCCGCAACGTGGACGTGGTGAGGACCATCACCCTCAACGGCTGGGGCGAGGAGTCAGAGGTCATCTCGCGCACTGGGACACGCGCCCTTGTCGAGATGTCGTCATTTGACTACCGGGGACGCCACGCCCAGACATACTGGTCGGGAAGCGGCTACACATACTACACATACGGCAACCGCACGGTGACGGCCACCCATGGCGGAAGGACATACACGACCGTCAGTGATGCCTGGGGCAACACCCTCGTGGCTACCGACCCGGGAGGAACCGTCGCATACACGTATGGCAGCAACGGGCTTCCCTCCGCGGTAACAGCCTGCGGCTCGACAACAACCATGGAGTATGATGATGCCGGGAACAGGACACTGCTCTCCGACCCTGACGCGGGTGAGACTGAATGCACCTACTCCGCCGACGGCAAGCTGCTGGCACAGACCGACGGGCGGGGCGTTGAGACCGTCAACACATACGACGCACAGGGAAGGCTCATACGCTCGGAGAGTGACACACTTGTCACCACATACACCTACGGGACGGCGGGGTACGGGCACAACCGGCTCGTCAGCAGACAGACAGGCAACATGACCGAGGAGTTCTCATACGACGCATACGGCAGGCTGATATTCTGCAAGCGGACATTCCCCGGGGGAATACAGGCGGGCCAGTCGTATTTGTACAACTCGCTCGGACAATTGTCGGGACGCATCTTTCCGTCCAACCTCTCGGTGACGTACACCTACGACGACAACGGTCTTCTGGACTGTATCATGGCAGGAAACTCATACCTATGGAGCATAAACGCGTATGACGGCTGGACAAGGGTGGAGAACTTCGGCAACGCCAACATCACCACGTGCGTAAACCAGGCGGGGCAGATTACCGGGCGTTACGCACGTCACAACGGGCAGACGGCGATACTGCACGGCATGGCATTCACATGGGACAGCACACGCGGGAACATGCTCTCACGGACGGGGGTGGCAGGAGCCGGCATCACGGAGACTTTCTCCTACGACACGCTCGACCGCCTCACCGGGGTAAAAACGGGCGGAGCCACCACTGACACCCTCACCTACGGAGGCAACGGCAACATCCTCTCACGGACGGGACTTGGAAGCTACAGCTATCTGGGCGGCAAACCGCACGCCGTAAGCGGCGTGGAGAACACCGGCTACATGATTGCATCCACATCCCAGGAAATACGATACAACCCGCTCGGGAAAGCCGACCTGCTACGGGAGGGCCAGTATGCTGAGCTGCTGCGCTACGGACCTGACACGCAGCGGTGGGTCACGACAGACTCCGTCAGCGGACTGGCCACCGCCACCACGCTCTACCACGACGACTTCGAGATGCGCTCCACAGGCAACGGGGGGACGAGGATGTTCCACTACCTGGGCAACGGGCTGCTGTGTGTCATACCGCCTGGAGGCCAGCCCCTGTACTATTACATGATGACAGACAATGTGGGCAGCGTTGTGCACGTCATTAACGGGGAGGGAATATCCGAGTTTGACGCATGGTACGACGCATGGGGTCGGCAGACCATAACGGTGAACACCATCGGGTTCTTCCGCGGATACGGAGGGCATGAGATGCTGCCGCAGTTCCGTCTGGTCAACATGGACGGGCGTATGTACGACTACGTGCTCGGGCGCTTCCTCTCCCCGGACAACTACGTGCAGGAGCCGGAGAACAGCCAGAATTTCAACCGGTACTCATACTGCCTGAACAATCCACTGAAATATTCTGACCCCACGGGAGAATTCTTCACATGGAATATTGGAAAAGGATTCTTTTCATTTGGAGTGAATTTTTCTCCAATTGGAATACCTGTTGGATTTGGTATTAATGCAGGTTGGGCTGATGGAAACTCCATGGGTGTATATGGCGAAATTGGCGTTCGGGTAGGAGGAACCGGATTCGGATCAGGTGCCACTCTCAGCCAGAGTCTTGACTACCATTACAAAAACGGCTCTTGGTCAACAACAACTTCAGGAGGTACTTATGCTTCATTGGGGGCGTTTAACGCTGGTGGAGGATTGTCCCAAACATTTGATTTTAAGGAACGGAACTGGCAATTCGGTTGGAATTTGGGAGCGGGAATTGGATTCGGCAATGCTGAAAATGGCCTCGGTTTAAATATTTCATACGGTTCCAGCGGTTGGTCGCTTGGATTGGGAGGATATTATGACAGTCATGCATGGGATGACAATCCTGCATACGCGCCAGAAAAGTGGAACATAGAGGGTATAAAAGAAAAGAACAATTGCTATAGTTATGCTCTTGATGATATTGACAAAGGAAATGAAAAAGGATTGCAACCTGGATATAAAAGTGGAATAGAATTAACGAATGATGATTATACTTTAGACATTGTAAAGTCTGCCGCATTGAGTGATGGCAGAATTAAAATACCAACTCTTTTAAATAGGTTGGGATTTGGTAAAAGAGGGTACTATCCTGTTTATTTGGTTATAGATGAAGGAAAAGATTATCATTGGTATCGTCAAGACAAGGGTGGCCTATGGTCACAAAAACATGGATTATTGTTTGTCGAAAATTTTGATGGATCTCACAAGATTATTTACAATCCTGCAAAAGCAAATCATAATTATGGAAATGTTAATTATAATAATGGAGGAATTTTACTATGGGTAAGAAAACGGTGATTTTTAGTCTATTAGCTATACTATATTTCATTCCCATGAATTTGTATAGCCAAGATAAAATAGAATGGAAGAACAAAAATGAAATAAATCATGTCGCTAATGTTGACACGTTTCAACTGAAAGTGGATTTGTATGCACATTATATAACTTTTATTGACGATGTGGATTATTATTTAAAAAGGACGAGAGTTGGTAACACCAGCTATTTCTTCAGGTTTGTTCCTATTGGTTCAGGCAGGTTACGTTGGGTTATCGAAATCTATAAACTGGAAAATAACTTAGGGAGTTTGGTTGCAGAAGGAATGGTGGATAGGTGGACAGATTTTCTTATGGCAAATTTTGATTTGAATAGAAATAGTTTTGTGTTTAACACATTAAATGCTGAATGGGATCAAAATGGAGATATGATATCATTGACAAAAGAAGATGAAATAGGTGAAATATCCATATCTGATATTTGGTAGGGCAGACGGCTGCTGGTTTTATCCCAGTGGCCGCCGACGTTAACCACTCTGGTAATCTCGACATTTCAGATTTGATGTTTTTGGTGAACATCATTCTGGGGAAATAGCAAGTTGGCGAATGGCATCTGTAAAAAAGAACAATAGACGCCTATGTTTCATCAGAAAAGCTCAAAACGGATTAAAAACACTGTCCCTCTGCCGCAATTGCAAAGCATTTTTGATTATATTTCTCCATTAAGTGTTAAATATCACCGAATGAAAGAATCATGGGGACAGGTTCTTGATTCCACCAACAAAGTACAACAAGATGAGTTACGTTGTTATGAGCAATATGAAGTTACGATGCCAAGAAAACAGCATTCTGCATATCTACAACGGCTCCAGCTCGCTCGTGAGCGATGCCGGGCGCAAGATAGCGAGGATAGACTACGACCGGCTGAACAACCCCCTCCGCATCCAGTTCACCAACGGCAACGTGACGAAGTATGTCTACAGTGCGGCGGGTGAGAAGCTACGCGTCACGCACCTGACAGCGGTCCCGAACATCACCGTCGCCATCGGCAG
>Ga0247611_10000646_pt1 | contig 69054 bp, 62 predicted proteins | sample 177DNAGHGhighgp2_FD_192422 | JGI IMG/M metagenome (GOLD analysis project Ga0247611, IMG submission 192422) | Sheep rumen microbial communities from Palmerston North, Manawatu-Wanganui, New Zealand - 1770 DNA GHGhigh gp2 | ecosystem: Host-associated > Mammals > Digestive system > Stomach > Rumen...
CTGCCAAATGGCATTATAAAAAAGCTCACTCCTATCTAAGAGCGAGCTTTTCTAAACACCGTCTAGCAGTATCCTATGCTTGCTAGCAAGCAAGCGATACTACCCTTGTGTATATTTGCTAGTCTGAACAACGAGAATGTCTCCGTCGTCTAAGATAGCATTGTCTGGTGCGATGTCTCCGTTATATCTAACGTCTGCATCAGACGAAATTCCAGCCTTAATTTTAGCATCTCTTACAGTGCTATCAACTGGAAGCTCAATAGTTGTAGCGAATGGTGTTCCCATTTGCTTGATTTCAACACGAATTGTGTTGGCATTTGTGTTCTCAACTCTCATTTCCACACAAAAAAACGAAATAAAAAAGAACCCTACAAGTAGGGTTATACATAGACTAACATTCACTAACCTATGTCAAACCTTACTTGCTAAAGGCAAGTTGAGTGGAGCTATACCCTTCACTAGAATAATAGCTTGCTGTTAACATTAGCTCTCAGCTATGAATTTGATTTCATAGCTACAAGCTATGGCATTGGATATCATACCGCCTAGCTATTCATACAGCTCCCGTTAGGACCGACTGAGCCTGTCTTGTAAAGCTCAAGTCCCTTGCTAGAACGCAATGTCTAGCTCACCGGAGGTTTTATGCTCTCAAGATTGAGCGCTTGCCTTGTTATTTATGCCCCCAAACTCTTTCCCGACAACACGGGTTATACATAGCATAGCAAATTGCTACACTATGTCAAGCCAATGTTATCTTTATTTAACAACACCTTCCCTGTTCAAAACGGGTTCAGCGAATAAAGAACTCATCTCAATCCTCTAGGATTACTTGGTCTGGTTGAACAATCTTATACTCCCAGCGATTTAACCAAGCTGAAATAGTTCAGTCTAGAATTCTACCTGGTGGAATTCAAAAATACTTTACCATTGCTTGGTATACAGTCGTTCAATCTGGCACAGTAAAAACCTTCATTTCTCAATATGCCTCTCCTATTTTAATCGTTATTGTCTTTTCCATTTTCATTTCCATTAGAGAATAAAACTAATTGTCTTCTCTATATTCTAGTTCGTTCTTCACATCTCGACTAATGTCCAATTCTTCTAGCAAGTCGCAAAGTTCTTCTATACCCATACAAACGATACAACTTTTTATGAAAGCTCTCTCGTTCTCAGCTTTCATTTCGTCCTCCGACACACAACAACCTTGTATTGTGTTTGATTTGTTTTCTTTTGGCAATCTCATTAGTTAGCAAATCTAAAAGATAAAAGTAAACCGTAGCAAACTCATATAAATATTGTTAGAAAGCTAAACAAAGCCTTTTGATATTTATAATGAGCTGCTCGCAACATTCCAAAAAATGATAGCCACCCAACTCAGAAGACTATCCAAAACATTGTCATATTCATTTAACAGTCCTTGTTAATATGTAAAAGCTCTCCATAATTGTCCTTTACATACTGTTCAATACTCTCTGAAACACTTAGAACAACTGTCTCCACAAGCTGTCCTAGATAATAGATAGCATATTCTGCTACCCTACTTTTTGTGCTAATCAATATCCACTCCATCTCACTACGTTCGCCTAACAATATAAAAACTTGTTATACTGTAAATCAGCCCACGTTTTAGGTGGGTGTTTTCTAAAACAATTACTCCAAGCCTTGAAGCTGGCTCAGAATTTCTGTTTTCTTTGGGCTATCTTGTATAGCCTATGCTCTTTTAAGAGCTGTGTGATTTCTTTTGGCATTGGCTTTTATTACACAAATAAAAAATATTTTTTTATATAAAAAAATATATATAAAAATATATTTTTTATATGTTTATATTTATATATCTTTTTATATAAATTTTAGTGATACTTTTTTTATATATTTTTATATAAATATTTTTATATGTTTATATTTATATATCTTTTTATATAAATTTTAGTGATACTTTTTTTATAAATATTTTTATATGTTTATATTTATATATTTTTTATATGTTTATATTTATATATCTTTTTATATAAATTTTAGTGATACTTTTTTTTATAAAAGAAAAAACCTAGACAAAGTCTAGGCTTTTTCAATTAAGCGATGAGAATTAGCAAAGATAACCATACTTTTGAGCTAGTCTGTATCTGATTTTCAAGGCTCTGTCTGTGATTTTCTTTCTTTCTTTTTGATACTTTTTTATAATTTCTTTTTGTTCCTTCGGTGAAAGTCAATTCTCAACTATCATTTCTCTGTATGAATCAGCAAGATACTCTATGGAGTCTAAGTTTTCTCTTAGTTCAGCTATCAAAAGTCAATCCAGCTCGGACATTTCTTCTATCATTCGTGAGTTTGTGAGCTTCTCAATTAGCATTTTTTCATAGTTCCTTTCATTTGGAGTTGATTCAGTTCCCAAAACTTGCTTGAAAACTCTACTCTTGCGAAATGGTGATGAGTTTTCTGGCTCTTGCTCTTGGTTTTCACATACAGCAATGAATTCTTTTCAAATCTTAACTAGGTTTTGTAGGTTTTTGTATGGTATCATATGAATATTTACAGGTTCTCAATTAGCAATTCTCAACAGAAAGTCGTAGAATGTTAGTTCAGAAGCCAGATGTTCCAGCGAAATGTCTGGTTTTGCTAGGTCATACAACTGATTTTGATAGATAGCCATTAGGTTTTCTGGCACTTCGTCTAGGTTTTCTTCATACAATTTTACTGAACCTAGCTTACTAACTACTTTTTCTTTTGGTTTGTGTTCAGTTTTTAGCTTTTGCTTTAGGTTTTCAAAGTTTTGTTTTTGTTTTTCTAGCTTATCAACTAGATTTTGAAAATACTCTGTTGAGATATCACCCTCCTCAACTAAGGTTTCTAGTCAAGCTCATAACTTTTTTCAGTTATAAACTTGTCATTCCATTAGATAAGTTTGGAATGTGGCTTCAGAACTAGCGAAATTCTGAACTGTTTGCTGTTTTCTGGCTTCAGCACTAGCCTTTCTAGTTTTTCCCATTTTTGTATAGTATAGAATATAAATAGTAGGATTTTTATGGGATACCTACAATTAAAATATATATATTGAAAATCCTTTTACAATAGGATTTTTCACTTTTTTATATTCTTTTTTTGTAGGTGATACCTATGAAAAAACAATATAAAAAAAGATTTTTTTTGAATAGTAAAATTTTTGAATAGTAAAATTTTTGAATAGTAAAAAAGACGGGAGCCAAGCACCCAAGCCCCCTTATTGTGACTTTCTATTGGGGTGTTATGTCCTTCTTAAAAAGATAACATTTTGGCCCAAAATTCACTAAGAAAGTGAAATTCACTAAGGTAGTGAACTTCTGCGAGCGGAGGACCGATTTAAGAAAAAAGAGAGCCCTATCTTAAAGGCTCTCTTCTCTAGATTTTACCTTGAAAATAAAGGAATACCAACTTTGGCTCATTGAACTTTCTCTTGGCTATCTGATATGGCCCTCATTCTGGCCTTCACTTTCAGCTGAAGTCTCTTATGATATTTAACCTTTTACTATACTTATATCAATGGGTTTCTTTACCATTGTCTAAAATGCTCTCATCTCATCTACGACGATACTCTGGGTAGAGGCTTTCTAGAACATCCATCACTGGAATAGAGTTTATTTTCTCTATGGTATCATAAGCATCATTACGAGTGTATTGCTTCCTTGGCTTAGGCTTAAGCTTTACTATACGTTTGGGAAGTACAGAAAGGTTGAGGCACTCGCTGCATATTGCATCGTTAACATCTTTGTATCAGCTTAGAGCATCCCTTACATCATAGAGGTGAAGTGGAGTATAGGGTATACGTTTAATACTTTCCTCCGCAGCAAAATCATTATCTACAAGTAAGTATACATCATACACCTTTTGGAGTTGCTCTATATCTCTAATGCAATGTGGGAGATTATTAATTCATTTAAGTCAAATAAGGTTATATTGAGAAGCATATGGGATAATGCTTAAGAAATCAATCTCTCCTTCTACAATTAGAATTTCATCTTTGTCCCTATTTCGTCAGTTGAGGAAATAACGTCAGGTACTACCGAATTCGGTCTTACTCTTAATTCATTCCTCGTTTGGAACAAGATATCTTTCTTGCCGACCGCTCTGTCTCTCAAATGTGTATAGTGGGACAGAGAAGGAATTTGAATTAAGCTTACATTTTTGTTCAATATATGCCTGGTCTAAATGCCTACGGCTGATATAATTTAGAATGTCTTCGTTTAAAATGGTACTGGTCATTGGTATGTGTTGGTAGGTAAAGGTGGTGTGAAGTCTTTAAATTGGCAATACGATAAATCTTCCGATAATTTTAGATTGGCGAACTCGTATCGAGCATCACTTGTTTTCTCGTACATCTTTTCTAAGAGTTCAGAGTTTAGCCTTCTCATTTTAAAAAGCCTGATGTCAGTAGTTTTGTCTACATCTCAACTCCTTCGCATAATGAGCACAGGGGAGGATACCTTCTCAATGGCACTACCATCAGATATGTCCCTCATAAACGGCCCTCTTGGGTCATCACCATCAACTTGTCTTCAGAGCTGTTGCATTGCTACTACAGCTATGTTACGTTTGAGGGCTACCTGTTTTATCTTAGCCATTATCTCTCTCATTTGCTCAGGCTTATTCTGGCCCCTTGCTTCAATCATTCCCAACCGGTCTAAAAAGATTACCTCAATGCCAAGGTCAGCCATTTGGTTCATACAAGTTACGACATCGTCGATGAAAAAGCAATCAAAGGCAAGGGTTATTTTTTTAGAGACATCTATTGCCTTCTCTCAGAACTCTTTCAGATTTTGTTTATCCCAATCTGAAAAGACATTAATTGTTAAGGCGCTACTTTTAACGTGACATACTTGAGAAACTATCTTGTCTAATAATTCCTCTTTAGTCATCTCTAAAGAAATAAATCATACCTTATAATTTTCACACATATTAACTGCCATATTAAGTCATAGGGTTGTCTTTCATCAACCAGTTCTAGCAGCAATGGTCATTATATTTCATTTAGCTACTCAATAAACACGAGCATCTATATCTTTGAAACCTGTAGGAATTACATCTAATTTTTCTGTCCCATTTACTCTTCATCTTAGTTTAGGAAAGAAATCTCCTACATCTTGGATAAAACTTTTTTCTTCATCATTTGTAGCAAGGTCTTCTACAATTTGCTGTGCTAACGGAAGAAGTTCACTATTTTCCCTTCCTTCTTCAGCTAGCTGTGCTAATAAGGTTATGGTGTTATTTATATTGGACATTGGATTTTATTTGTATAAGTGGGTAAAGGTTAATGGAATAGGTTTCAACTTACTCTTGGTTTAGGTTGAGTTTGTTTTCTATATTTATTTGCTCGTATTCACATAGTAGGACCAGCTATAGCAGAGTTTAATAAATCAATTTTTTGCTCATCTGTGTCTCGTGTATTTAGTGTAGATATGAAAGCTTTTATTCATTTCTCAGTTTGTTTGTGTAATTTAGTTCATCTTTTTACTTCATCAAAATCCATAATTAATTCAACAACTTTATCACTATATCATTCTTCCTTCATTCTACATCTAAGTTTTTCTATTTGTTGTTCCTTTATTTGTGTCTTACTCAGCTTTACGCTATCAACATTTTTTTCGCTACAATTATTAATGGCGTAGCCATTAGGTGTACTCGAAACGGCGTCAGCCGTTGAGACTTCTTCATCACATTCGCCTTTAGTATTACAAGCATTTATATATTTAGTACTATAAGCATTTGTGACGATTTTTTCCACTGTTGGTAAAATCAGTCACTTGGATGAGTTTGGCTTATCACCTATACTTTCCCCTAAACCATCTGACTGATTTTCAGTCACTTGGTTATATCCATCTGACTGGTTTTCAGTCACTTGGTTTATAAAGGCCTCCGTTATCTCTGCTCTTTTACTTTCTCCAAAATAATATTTAACTTTTACATATTGTTTGTCTTCAAATTTTCATTGTACATTTTTCTTTCTAATTATTTCAATTAATCACATATCCATAAGAATATGTTTTATCCTACGGAATTTATCCCTACCCCACCCAAGAGACTTAACCATAAAGCTATCATTTAGCCAAGGCTGGTTAGTCTCCTGAATTTTGCTATGTTTTTGATATGCGATATATAGTAAGACGGCTTCGGCCCCATCTTTTCAAGCCACTTCTAAAATCTTATCTATTGTATAGAATGAGGTGGCAAATATTTCGTTTATATTGATTGGCTCTTTCATTTTGTTGGTGGGGTGGTGGGGTAAAGCTAATTTATTTTTTGATGGTCAGTTAGAAATTCTAAATCACCATAATCCATCTCATCATTATATATTTTTTCGCGCGATACATAATCTATCAAATCTGATAATAATAGTTTACCTGGGAATTCAATGTAAGCAATGTTGATTTTATTGATAAGATTATTGTTTACGTCAATGAATGAATGGTCTCTAATATTTTTTGCTAGATATAGCATTCACTCTACAGATATAAATGTTTTAATTTCTTCTCCAGAAGTTAAATGGAAAACGACCGTCCCCTTTTCTAAATAAATTGTGTCCATCTCATAGTTTGGTTAAAAAATAAAAATAAGATGAAATAATTAGGTAAACAAAAACCCCGACAGTTGTTTGCCGAGGTACTACACAGTTAACGAGTTATTTACACAGCCTCGGTTTCCGTGTAGATAACTATCGGGGTAAATGTTTATCATCTGCAAAATAACTGTTGCAGAATAAATTTCAAGAGAAAATTTTCTCTTCTATCTATAGATTATCAAAAATTGTTAAATTTTTATAACATTAGATAAGTCCAGGTCTTAACTATATAATCATACGCTAATTTTAAAAATGTCAAAACAATTTTTTTTATTTTGTCTCAAAAAAATATAATCTATTAGTAGAGAACAATATTTACCCGCCACACCACTATGTCACTATTCAACGATTTGCAATGAGAGATTATAGAAAACCCAGAGAAGACAAGAAATTACCATAAGATTAGAGCTCAAATAAATGAGAAACCACAAGAAAAAACAGAGAAACAAAAGAGGAAAGAAATGAGAGAAAGACTCTGACCAGTGGAATATAAAAAACGATATGATAAACAGCGCTACAAAAAACAGAGGAATTTGTTTAAACAAAGATATGAAGAACATAGAGATGCTTTTAATGAGGATATGCTAAACGAGATTATAGATGAGCTTTGGCCAGGGAATAATATTATTAATCGAGATAAATATTATTTAGAAAAGTTTAGAGATGATGATGTGAAAAGTAATTGATATAGATTTGCTTGGCGAAGTTCTAGATTAGTAAGAATTAAATGGAAAGATTTACCGAAACAACTATTACCATTTAAAGTTGTGAAGGTTAGAGGAATGGAATATTGAATAAAAAATATGAATGAAGTACAGAACAAAGCATATCAATATCTTAAGCCACATATGGAGGAATTCAAAGATGTTACCCTTTTTCTTCAAAAGAAACAGAAACCATATGATTATCCTACATATGCAACCACTAGAGAATTTGAGAACTTTGTTAGATGAGGGCCAGTAAATCCTTGACATATCTACTTAGTGTTTGATGCTATGCGTAGATGAAAGTATATGGCCTCAGAAACATATCTTTGAAGAAATAGCTTTATCTTTGGAGATGTGGTAGTAACTCAAACTTGAAAATTATTTAGGATAGCGTTAGAGAATAATCTACCTTGGCTAACTAAAGATACCGTGGAGGAGATACACTCCCTGAAAATGGATTGGCGAAAAAACAAATGAGATAAGATGCCACCTATATATATTGTAAATGATGCTTATTTAATAAAAGTTCATATTAATGAACGAGAAGATTTATTTTATATAGTTCCTACCTAATGTATTGACGACTTTATAAAGATTGGGATAACGATAGAGGGTTGTTCTATGATTGAGACGAAACAAATCTAAAATACACTCTCGACCCAAAAGAAGCTAAAGAGCGATTTGAAAAAAACAAAACATTAATGGTTTTGGTTAATATTAAACGTCCGCCTGATTTGGAAATCCCTATTCAGATTCCATTAGGAACGGATAAAATTCTGAAACAAGATATAGATACGAAGTTTTTAACCTTTATTACAAAGGGTGCTGTATCTACGAGAATGGAATTTATTCTTTCAAGATTTATGGATAACTATCATCTTGATAAGGATTGAATATTTCATAGGAGAGAAAAAGAAGATGTGAGCGCTTTAGATAGCACTCGTAATGTCTTGGCACTATGTATGATGAAAGATATTATTTTGTGAATATTTAGAGTAACACCTTTGAGAATTCCTGCTTGAAAAAATAAAAAAGATTTTGGAAAGACAGAATATATTGAGTGGGACATAGGTGAAGACTTTGGAATCGAATACGAAGTTCAAGGACAAAAATTTAAAACAAATTTATTCGGGGTGTATAAGCCAAAATTATTTGAGGCTATGCTTGCAGATACTTGAAGAACATTTAATTGATTTTGTCTACAGCATTGGCAAATGATGGTTTGGCTCCTTAGTTGATGAGTTACCTATGTTATTTGACCTAGGTGATGAGGTAAATCACTCTACATTAACTGAGATAGTGCGGGGTATTTACTAAAGGAAATAACAGATAGCAATGAAAAAATTCAAGAGTTTTCAGTACTCTATATGGGATTATCGCAAAAACAGAATGCTCCATATATGGTTTACTCACAGCAAATGCTTAATAATCTACTTGATTTGCCGAGCTTTTGTAACAAGTTACCTGATAGTACAGGTTTATACATCCTTGACTGAGACAAACAAAGAAAGCTTGAATATGTGACAACTAATCAAAATGACCCTACAAGGTCAAGACGTACAAGAAAGTTTGTGTGAGACGAAGCAGACTATCTTGACTGGGACTATGTAGGTACAGCAATGGCCACAGCAGATAGTCTTGTGACACTTATCTCTACAATTGGCCCAGATACACAAGCTTGAAACTTCTATAAAGGTTGGCTTAATGCTTACAAAACCCAAAGGGATTACGAACCTATTGATGTGCTAATACACGATATATGGACGAAATATGGAATGCACTTGTGTACATCTAGGAAAGATTATTTGAAGAAGATAAAGAATTGAGACTTCGAAAAAATGAGGGCGGAGTTTATTCAAAGAAGACCTGAGGTAGCTTTACATTTTACAATGGATGATGTAGAGTTCTTGACACAAGAGCAAAAAGACGCACAGGTTATAAGGGTGCTTAATGCTAGAGGTTATGACTATATGCTCGCTGAATATTATGGAGAATATTCAACTGACCAGACAATTTTTAATGTGGAGTGAAGACAACTACAATGTCCATCTAGTTGTGACTATTGGGTAGTTGGGTATGATGAAGCTGACACATTCGACAATCCTTGATTGTGTATATTGTGATGTAAGGATGGAAAGTACTATATCAAAGAAACTTATAACTTAGCTAAGGAAAGTAACGAAAGATTTGCTAAAATGAAAAGTGTAATCCAAGACTTGAAAAACTCTTGAAAGCCTGTGTATTTAGTACTCGATGCGTCTCGTGGATGGGCTGCAGCTAGAGAGCTTGGAATGCTTGGTATGCCTGTTGATATGCTTATTAAGCGGACTTGAAATGTTACATACCAACCTTGAGCTAGGCATAACGTTTGAAAGGCTTGGTGTATTGAGATGATAAAGAGTTCTTTCTTTGATACAAACATTCTCTACATTGACCCAGCTTGTTATTGAGAAAATGGTTTAGTTGAAGAATTAAGCCACTTCAAAAAATACAAATCATCTGCTAGATGAGAGAAAAAGAAACACGATGACCAGGTTTCTTGAATGATGCTTGTACTTTATTTTGCTTGGTTCCACGACCAATTATGAACGAAAGATGTTGCAAAGATAAGTAATCAAAAGTCAAGTCAGCAAATTGCTGAATGACTTCGAGCAGAGAGATATCAGAAACCCAAGGAAACAACTTGAGATTTCCTTTCTAATTTGAAAAATAATTTGTTCTAAATTCAAATGTTATAATTTTTTGCCACTTTTTTATAATCTATATATAGGAAAAATGTTATTAGAAAAGAAACAAGAAGTCTTAAAGACTTTAGTAGACAATTATGTAATTATTAGAGACGAGGATTGAGAATTCCTCTGTCTTCTCGGAAGAGATGATGAATGATATTTTATCTATTCCCTTGAGCAGCACAATATTACCAAATCAGACGCAGAGGCTTTGTTAGACAAGGCAGCCTGAATTGCGCTAACTCCAGTGGTTGATGAGAAGATTAAATTACAATACAAAGAAGAATTGGACGAAGAAGAAGAAAATTTACAAACACAGATTGAGGAAGATTACTTCGAGGAGGAATAGAAAAATATTTATTCGATAAATTTTTGCTAAATGAGTGCAAGTGATGATGTTCTAAATCTATTCAATAATCGTAATAATTTATTTAAATTACCATCTCAAAAGACTCTAGCAGAGAAAATAGCAGATGGGTCAATATCACAACCAGTATCAACTACCAATGAAGTACAAGAGGAGCTATTCACTCCTAGTGCAATTTCTTCTGTTGTGAAAAATAATTTAAATAATCCAGGTTCACCTATATTAACTAATGGTTGACAGGATGATACCACTACACCTATTACGCAATCATCACAAACAGATGTTGTATCGCAAGAACTACAAGAAACTAATGCAAATGATAATCCAGAGACACAATGAATTAGTTGATTCTGGAATAATCTTAAAACCTCTATGAAGGCTAGTAATGATTACGAAGCCAAGAAAAAACAAATAGCTCTATGATATGATGAAGATTCTGAAGAAGTTCTTTATCTAGACCTAGATGAGTCTGAATGAATTACAGATTCTCTTTGAGGAATTATATGAACTCGTGAAGCATTTGAACAAGCTTATGAAGACTATCTTTCTGCAGCATCTGACCCTACATTGTCAGAACAAGAACAGGCTAAATTACTCCTTAAGTTTTATGATGATACAAAATGATTATTTAGACTTAAGTGAGATGATTGGTATAGTGATGCTATCTTTTTCCAAACGGATGACACAAAAATGTTTTGAAAAAGAAAGGACCAGTATAGTGAGGAAACATTAAAAAATTTATCTGCTAATGGGACAAAGGCTTGAAAGTTTGAACCAACGTTTAATGAATGGCGAGAGTATATACAGACACAAGCAGAAAATGAGGGAATTCAAAAAGAAATTCTAGAATGATACGGAATTGCTTCAGATACTACAACTACAGAATTAGACCTAGAGGACTCAGACAAAACCCAATTAAATAGCTTGTTTGATAGGGCTATGGCTTGAGTGTTGCCAGCTATTACTGAAAATATTCCTGCTGCCGAAACACATCATAATGTAATTTGAAAACTTAGAATGATGGCTAGAGAGCAGCTTTCGGACGTAGATGAGATAGCACAATGAGTTTATAATATTGAAAAACTTGTATTACTTAAGCCAGAAAGTGAGCGAAATGAATACGATAAAGAAGTAGTTACTACAGCAAATGCCTTTAGACAGATGGAAAAAGATTTTGCCGATTGATTAAATGATTTCTTCTTGCAAACAATTAAGGGTTGAATTGATGAGAATTGACAATTGACTAATTTGCTAGATATATATGAAGACTGAAAAGAGCTTTGGGAAGTTTTATGAGATAAGGTTAGAGAAGACTTACCAGAATGAGTGATTGAATTTGCTCCCTGAAAAACTGCTAAAGATGTCTTAGATAAGAATTGGTCTGTAAAGGATATATTCCAAGAACTAAACAATAGGGTTCGTTATCATTACTACAAAAATAATGTGCACGATGATAGTCGATGGGGACGTCGTTGGGATGATTTGCAAAGATTTCGATGATTAGCTGAGGAGTCTTGGATGGAGATATGACAAAATGTGTGGCAATCTATTAGTTCATTATGGGATAACCAAACGGAATATTCTGACCAAGATATAACAAAAGCTAAGCTATTAGACGCAAATTGATTTTTGTATGACTATTTCTGAGGAGATACTATATATAAATACATTTATTGATTAGAAGAGCTTTGACCAGAAACTGCTTGAAGCCTTTGAGCTATGTGGCTTGGGTCAAAATGATTTTGAGCGGCAGGTAGATGAACAGGGTTCTTTACATCTATATCAAATAATATTTCTAGAAGTAAAAATGCCATCAATGCTATTAAAGCATTAAAGTGATGAACTCTTTTAGAAAGAATGGCAGCCCTAGATAAAGCTATGGCTTGAGTGTCTACTTGAACGAAGAAGTTGAGTGATATATCAAAAGCACTTACTACAAGCGAGAAGCGATGGATATGAACAAAATTAGCGGCACAAAAATTAGATAAACTAATTACAGAAGGTATTGTAGACCAGACAATGGATGCCTTATGGTCTCCATTTGATACTGAAGCATATTCTCCTTTAAGTATGCAATTATCTCTATGGTGAACACTTGGACTTACAATGCTCCCAGAATTAAATAAAGGTAAAGCCCTTACTTGATGGCTAACTAGGTCTGTTCGTGATACTTGAAACGGAATATGGGATATGGTTGACTTCTTAACATCTTCTAAAGAATGAGCTGAGCAATTCTATCAAGCATTCTGAAAAGATATTAGAACAATGTCTCTTACAGACTTAGAAAATTTCAGGAAAAGATTTAAGGAAATGGAGTGAGCTGCAATTAAAGCTTACAATCAGTTACCTGAAGCTTGAAAGGAGGCGGCCTGACAATGGACGAAAAAAATGATGTATGATTATATTGCTCAGGCATTTGGAAGTAATTCAGAGATAGCAAAGAGTGTTAGAACTATCCTTATGAATAAAAAAACCGACCCCGCAGATATAATCAAATATATCGGAAGGAATGCTTGAACAGTTTCATTTGGACCTTATATCTCTACAATTAAATTTAAACAATGAACTAGGTGACTCGTATCTTGAGCATATGACCCAAGTCTAGATGCTCTTGGATGAGGATTTGCATCTAGATTAAGTTGAGGATTTACTCAAGATGATATAAATAAACTTTCTAAAATATCTCATCTTGATGAAAATTGAAATCCAAAAGATTATGGTGATATAGTTAAGAATCAAGATAAATTATTCTATAAAAGTAATTGAAAATTCTATTTAACTGAGGAATGATTAGAGCGTTTCTGATTATCAGCCTCACACGAATCTCTAGAATCTCTAGGTATTAGCTTAGCTAGAGCTGAAGAGGTTAAGGAGATATTAAGGGAGAAGATGAAATGAATGGGAAAATTATCTGATGATGTAATTGATGATATAGCTGAGACTTGAGCTTATGATGAAGTATTAGCTAAAATGAGAGAAATAGTTTGTTAATTTTATTTATGAAGTATCTATAAATGGCGAAAGTTAAAAATTGTGAAGATATGGCAAACATATTAGCCGTATCTTTGTTCACCTGAGATGAAGAGATGGCTAAAGCCTTAGCGGAGGCTTCATTCCAAAAGAGAGTGGCTATTTCTCGTAGTAAGAATTTGGATGTGTCTAAGGATAGTAAAGAGATAGATGAGCTTACAAAGCAATCCTGACATCACCTACATTTGAGAGCTGCTTCTGCAGACATACAGATTATGTCTATAATTCAAGCAAAGATTCTTAAATGAGAAGGTAGAGTTAAGGAAGCTGAGGCTATATTATGAGAAGCTTATCGTAGAATGTGATGAACTATATGATGATGAATTGATTTATTAAATATGGTTCAAAACGCAAAGCCATCTGAATTGGATGAAATAGCTAGGCTTCGATGATTGAGTTGAAAAAAAGCCGATGAAGTTCTCGAACAAATAAATGACCAGATAGCTAAGTTTGAGTCGTCAAACTATAGTATAAAACAGCACGCGGACTTTGTTCGTGACGATATGGCAAAGATTAAAAGTAAATATAGGAAGAAAGAGCGAGATGATGAAAAAATAGAGAAGGAAGTTGAAAAGGCATATAGGAAATGATTAAAGGATATTATGGAGGGAAATAACCCTACTGATATAGTAAAGCTTGATGAGGAATGGGCTCAAATAAAAAGGCTCTATCCTGTCAATTCTTCTATGAAATGAAAGACAAAGGAAAAAATGTTGAAGGCTAGGGCAGAAGCCTGGAGTCAATATATTATGGCTAGAGAAATTTTGGCTGATTGATGAATTGATGAAGATATATTTAAGGCTTTTAAGAAATCAATTAAAACAAAAAACCTAGCTAAAAAATTAACAATAGACCAGATTATGGCCTACAAAAAATGAGACTTAGACCTTTTGTTGGCTAGAGCTTATTTAAATACAAAGCAATTATGTGAGGATTGAGCACTTAGAAAAGCTTTTAGAGATAAGTTAGTTGAGCTTACAACTTGAGAAGATGTAAGTTGACAAACTTCAAAAAGGATTCAATCTATTATAAATACATTAAAATTTTCTGAAGAATGAGCATCGTTTGCTACTGTACTTAAATACGATAATCTAGCTAATAGTGTGATTGACCGTGGGTTAACTACACAGAAGAAAAGATGAAAGAAAATATATGAATCAATTATGAAGTTCTGTAAAGAACTTAGGGAAAATCCAAACCTTCTTGAGGAAGAAATTGTTATCGATTGAATGAAGATGCAACCTGTAGATGTAATTCAATTGGTTTATGAAATCACTTGAGATAAAAATATTGTAGCTTTGTTAAATATTGGGAAATATGATGATAGTATTGTGTTAAATGTAGCATCTCAATATTTGCTAGGGAACAATAAAGCGGCTCAAGAATCTATTTTAAAGTTATTGGCTAAATGAAAGAAATGAAGTCAAATAACAAATACTCGTAATTTGATATTAAAATCAATTACTTGACAAGATATTGAGGATTGAGCAAAGGTTGCTTTCTATGATTTTAGAGAGTGATTATATAATAAAAACAAACTAAATAGACGTAGAGCAGACTTTAGAGAAGCTCTTGCTAATAGAAACAGATTGAGGATTGAAGGTAGTGGTATTACAAATCTATCTGAAATTAAAGATGAAAAGTTATTAGCTAAAGCTTTGGATGAATTTGAATGATGATATTTGGTTGTAAATGATATAGCTTGGAGAGATAATGAAGTATTAAGAAAAGCAGTTAAAGATAAGAAGATTACAGTTATATTTCCAGAAAGAGGGATGACATCTAATTTTGTTTGGGAGGATAAAAATCTAATCTTTAGGACTAATGATAATAAACTCTTTGAAAAAATTGCAGGTAAAATATCTATTCAAACATTATGATGAGCTAGACCTACTGAAGCAATTGAAGAAGCTTGAAAGAAGGTAAAAAGTTGAGCCACTGAAGCTTGACAAGAGATAAATGTAGTTAGAGAGATTGGAACTATAGATGATGATATAGAAGCTGCGGCAATCAAATATTATTGAGAAATGCTTTGAGAAACTACCCCAGAGAAATTAGATGATGAGTATGTTCGTAGAATAAAGAATATGCTAGCTGAACATCTATGACTTGATATTAAAGCATTTGATGCAATAAAAGATAAAGCTGAGCTTTGGCAGATGATTGATGAGAAATTCTGTATGGAGAAGCTTACAATGTGAAGATATGAAATGGAGATAATTGATATGTGAGCAGAAATAAAGAGAATTGAGGATATGTCTCCAGAAGAATTGATTAAGGAAATTAAACAACATATCTGAGACTATTATAGTGATGAAGCTATGCTAGAGGCTTGAGTGTTTAATCAGATTAGAGAAGCATATATAGACTTTAGAACTGCAGAATCCCCAGAAACTATTTTGATGGCTAAGTGAAGAATGATGTCTTTGGCTGCTTGAGGGCAGGCAAAGAGAATGACTATGGACCAAATCATTTCGATGTTTCAAAAATGAACGATGGCCGATGTCTATAAAGAAATGTTCTTCCCAACTCAAGATTTAACAAAGGAACAGCTAGATACTTTGATTAATAGTATCAATGATGATTTATTTGATATTATTTGTCTACAAGTAGAGAATAACTTAGTAAAAGCTTGATATTCATTACCATTGATGAACATAAAATGAATGGTGTATGACTACATTAAGACAGGTGAAATATCTACAGCTTGAGATTTTGTTAGGAGTTTTGCTCTTAAGAATAACATAAATGACACTGTAGTTGGTGAAACTTTGCTACAGTTTATGCCAAAAGAAATTAAGTTTGACTATGAAGATGCTCTATATAAAGGTAGAGATTTAACTATAGAGAATGGTCAAAGAAGTGTATTTAGAGAGGCTAAAAATGAATTCTTAGAAGACAGTTATTCTGCTCTTGCTACTATAGAGATGGCTAAATCTTGAGATATGCCAGCTGGATATGAAAGAGAAATCTTAGAAAAAATCCTAGATAAATATATAAGCAAGTTTTCAGAAAGATTAGCTGCTTGATGATTAGACTTTAGGGAAGCTGCCTGAATAAAACAAGAAGCGTCTTATGCTTTGGATATGTTTGAGCAAGATTTAGTTCTTGCTAGGTTTGGTAGATTAATGTCTCCGTCGGAAAGACAGTGATTGCTTTGAATGAAATATGAACTTCCTATTGCCGTGTCTTGACAAAATTCAAGCGATGTAATTAAGGAAATGGAAAAAATCAAAGCTACTTTATTAGATAGATATGATAGGACATTAAAGAATGTAGCTGAAAATAACAAAATTAATGCCACAATAGCTAAATGAATGGATTGAAAAAAGTCCTTAAAAAAGAGAATCGAATTAAGAAAACAAAAACTTAAAGAAGACTGAATGGTTATAAAAGAAGTTAACTGACAATATCTTACATTTGATTCTAGAACAGCATTACTCAATGAATTAAATAATTTATCTCCTAATATTAGGTGACTTGAATCCATCAAAGCTTTAGGTAAGAGTTGATTGGAGCAATTACCAAATGAACAAGTATATGCTATATTAAGATATGTGGAAGCAGCAAAGGCTTTAGAGTCTAAGGCAAATTATGTTACTACATTAATGTATAAGCAAAGCCCAGAGTTGTTTAATTTACAGTTCTTTAAGAGTTATAAAGTTGTAGATTGATTACCAAGAATTATGCACGGTAATTCTCTACAGAATTTAGATGTACTTAAGAATCTTTCAAATACTTCTGTAGTTGATAATACAATGAAGAGACAAATCTTCAAAAAAATAAAAGAGGAATTTGGAATAAACTGAAAATTAACAGAGAAAAAGTTAAAGGCAATTATCAAGGAAGTGGTAGATGATAATGCTCAAGATATACTTTGAACTGCAAAGATATCTGTATATAAGAAGAAGTTGGCTACTGAATTAATGGCATTAAAATACAAAAGGTTATTTAATCCATATACCCTTATTAAGGATTTGCCTACACAATGATGAGAAGGTTCAATAAAAAAGAAGGTTGAGGATATAATTAAAAAGCAATATAATGAAGCAATTCTCGATTTAAAAAATATGGGGATTGATACATTAGATAGCTTGGAAAATAAAATCTCAGTTATCACAACTTCTTGAGAAGAAAAGACTTTGAAAGAAATAGGGACTGAAAGTATCGATTGATGGAAGAAGGATGTATTTGATGATGAAACTATCTTTGTTAAGTCGGCAGACGAGATAAAAGATTTTGATACTAGCGATTGACATTGGGGAATACTTAGTAAATGGAGAAAAGATAAGGCAGTAAAAGAACAGAAAGCATATAGGGAAATGATTGCTAACGAATATGACTCTACATTACAGACTATGCTTAATGGTTCTGAAGATATTACATCAGCAGAGAGAAAACTTATGACAGCTCTTTGGTTTGATGTGAGGTGAAAGATGAAAAAATATTCATTAACTAATCAAATTATCGAGACTGCTGATGTACTAGGTTCATTAAATGAAGAAATTGCTAGATGAATGAAAGACTATTTGATATGATTTATATGAAATGCTTCATTCTGAAAACTTAATTCTAAAGCAATCACAGATAGATTAAAGGAGGTACAAACAGCATATGAAAAATTTTATACTTTAGATACGGCTTCTTTAAGTAGGGTTAAGCCTACAACTAAAGCAGAACATCTAGCATTAAACTTAACAAAATATTTTAAAACTATGGAGAATAGTTTATGAAGTTTTGATTGAGTTACTTGATGTACAACTGTTGCAGATATAAATAAAGCATTCTATCACATCTGAGAAGTGTTTATGAATCTAAAGTGAACTGAATGAGTATTCTCTTTATTGTCTGCTATTGAGCAAAACCAGATATTAAAATTCTTTAAATTCGCTGAGAAGTGAGATGATGCTTATGTAGATATATTCAAGCATTGATGACTTAAGGAAGATTGAGCTTTGGGTTGATATAGGGATTATGTAAATGAGGTGTCTCTTACGAGAGAGCAATTTAATCGTATATTTGGTGCAGCATTTGATAATCGAGATTATAAAGAAATAATGCAGGCTCTTTCTTGATTTACAATAACTTGAAGTTGGTTCTGAAGGCGAGGGCAAAGAATATTAAATTTCTTGAACTGAAGTACTTGGATGTGAAGATTAATTCTTTCTTATCCATTACAGTTGCTCTCAATACCTTTACAAGGATGAGCATATTTCTTAAAACAAATTTGATTTGAAAGAAGATTATGAATTGATAGTTTGCGGGATATAGATGTGGTTAGAGATTGATTGTGAATTTGAAATGGAAGCTATAACGAATTGCTATGAATATGAAAGAGTTTAGTAAGTCCAGATGATTTGAACTTAAATTCTTACTACAATAGGTACTGAATACCTGATGTAGATAGAATATATAAATGAGCGAATTTTGAAACCGCACAAGATTATTTAAGTATGTATGCTAATATAGATAACTATGCTTCTTCTGATGTCAGCTCTGTATCTTGGTGGTTTAGGCAACTTGACCCATATAAAGATAATGCAAACAATATTATAGACTGAGCATTTGCTAGAAACTTTAAGAATATAGCTTTCTACAAAGCTATGAAGGAGAATAATTTCCTACAGTTTGGCTCTGTGAGAGAGCTTACTGATTTCTTAAATAATCCAGAAATAAGTGCTGGAATTAAAGATAAGTTGATAAAAAGATTAGAAACAGATTTCGCTAAAAACTTTAGAAGTATTCTTTGATTATGATTTGGTTGATTAGATAGACCAGTCGCCTGAAATGCTTTATGAAATATATTTATTTGACTAGCTAACTTATTTAATTTTAGGTGAAGTTGGTGAAGAAATATAGCTAAGCAAACTTGACAATCAATAATGTCTACTTTAAAATGGATTAAGATGAACCCATTATCAAAGGAGGCAAAGGAGGCAATGGCAGACTTCTTAGTAAAAACGCCAGAATTTATGAACTTCATATGAGATTGGTTTAACTGAATGCTTTGGTCTTGGAAGTTAATAAGGTATCAAGATAATGGAAAGTGGGAAGACTTAGACCAACCGCATTCAATTATGGACTTCTTAGAGTTCTTAACAGATAACTTTAGTGAGATGGCAGGAATGATATTTACAAATGCTAATCTTACATCTCAATGGCTACAAGGTATTGAGTCTTATGGAATTGCTAGACCAGTAATTGAAGCTATTGGTTCTATGTATTTAAGTAGTCAAAATCCAACTATATATAAAGATACTTGGTGAGTTTGAGCATTGTTTAATTCTATTGGTAAAAACTTTGGAAGACAATGGAAGACTAGAAACTTCATATTTAAGCTTCTTTGAGTACGAAGGACTGACTGAGCTTCTTGAGTTGAGGCATTTATTCAAAACGAATTATGGAAATTATCTTGAGGTTCTGTTAGATATATGGTAACCGAAGATATGAATTCTTATTGATATACAATGGAAATGACTTGAGAAGAGTGAGGTTGAATCCCTTCTCTATTCTTATGAGAAGCTCCTATTGGTTCAGATAAGACATTTATGTATGAATTAGATAATACAGAGGTTTGGGAAACTATAAAGTTATTGTTTGATGATGATTTAGCTTGGAGTGATAAAAAAGCTTATGCAAGTAATCTTACTAGATGATTAGTTAATTCATCTCAATTACTTTCTGCTGGATATAATTCTTGAAAGCTGTGGCATTGAGAAGATTTTACTCATCCATTTACAGAGAGTGATTTAGCAGGAGTTCTTACAAAGACAGAATATTGAAAAGAATTCTATAGGAAGTGATTAGTAACTCCAAAGAATCCAGATGATGCTAGAACATTCTATGACCAGCTTACTAAGAATTGACAATATAGGCCTTGAAGTGAAAGCTTTAACACATCCATAGAGAACTTTAACAAGACTTGACATATGGATGGAAAGGATTGAAAAGAGGCAGACAAGGAAATGGAACTTTGGTTAAATCATATGAAGTATTCAACTAATGAACATTGAGAATATATCCTTAAAAGTTGAAAGAAAGTTGAAGATAAAGCTTGGACAATGCTTATGCAAGACATTAAATCACATTATTATGACCAAGATTATGTTACAGATTTAGTATATCAATATTCACAGAAATGGTTAGATGTACATTCTAGTGACCCTAATTATCCTCTATATCTTAAGATGTTGTGACAATGAGCTGCTTATAGGCTTATTCAAGATTGATTAAATAGAGAAAAAGAGCTCCTTAATATCTTTGGTGGTAAAAAGGCTAATGAAAAATGGGATTTAAATGAACTTAAAAAGGCTTGATACTTGGATGATTTAATCTTTAAAGTTTGAAATAGCAAAATTCTTTGAGGAGATGAAACATATTTCGAGAGATTGCAAGCTCTAGACCAAGATGCAGCAATTGATGCTTCTTTGATGCTAGCAGCACAGCAAGTAAAAGATGAAACGGATAAAAAAACTTTGGAAAAGTTCTTTAAGATTGTCGAGGAAGATGATTGAACAGGAGAAAAAATTAAATCTATTCAATTTGAAAAACAATATCTTGCACAGCTAAGACAGCTATGAGCTATGGAGATTGCTAAAGATGAATGAAATTTAGAAAGATTTATAGCTGAAGCTGCAAACATAACTAATATGTTTAGCAACGATGACCCAACTTGAGTTGTAACGGCTAGCTTAATTGATTCTATTTATGAGAGAATTAATTCGTCTAACTTATCTTGAGCACAAAAGGTTGAGGCTATGGCGGCTTTATTTCATCATAACAAAGATTTAATTCAGCGTAATCCTGAATTAATGAGAGAATACTTATGAGATGATTATGATAAGTATGCTAAATATATGAATACAATTTTGTACTGATGGGATTGACAACTTATCTCTACAATCGATAGTATGATTACAAGTAATGATGATGACACAAAGAGCACTTCTTGAAAGTGAGCTTCATTATCTTCAGCATTTAAAAGTACTTGAATGAAGCTTTGAGGAAACAATTATTCACAGTCTGTGACTACTTGAAGCTGAGAATACAAACAATGGATTCCTATCACTATTGGTTGAGCAGAATTAGTTAGAGCTCTTTGAGTTAAGTGATATACTCCAGATGTGTCAAAGGTTAAAGTTAATAGTTATAAACCTCACGTTGACTTCTCTATTAAGAAAGATGTTAACAGAAGTGTTAATTGACCAAAAACACAACAGATATCAAATAAGAAACAATTAAGCAATCTTACGAAGAAAGCTAAGAAGGCACTTGAAGCAGAAAATTAATAAGACACACAGACATACTCGGGTGGAACAATCCTCCACTCGAGGTGATGTATGTGTCTTAAAATATTTTTGATGACGGTAGTACCTGATATTTCCTTTTATATTTTATGCCAATAAAAATGTGAATTGATGTAAATCAGATGGAGGAGGATGTTATGACAGAACACGTTGCTCCAGAAAATGAAAAGGCTAGGGAAATGCTAGACAGAATTGTTCAACAAGAGTTATGAATGTCTGCTCAAGAGCTTTACCTTAGATGACTTGTACAAGAAATTAAACGTTTACAAGAGACACAAGAGAAGTGATACGAAGAAAAACTTTTAAAGTATTACAAAGAAATTGACAATATATGCTGATTTTCTAAGGACAAGAGAGATGTTAAAATCGAAACTAAACTTAGAAGTACAGCTGACATTTTTAATTCTACAACTCTTAACTAATGGAAAATATAGATAGCGAAGTTAAAAAACAAGAGCAGGAGAGAAAAAATAAAATCTACCAAGACAATTCTACCGACTCTGAGCGCACCATCTATGGAAAATTAAAGAAAATCTTGTATCACTTTAGAGACAACATCTTTCCAGAATGGTTTGATGTAGTTAAAATGGATAAACTTTATTCTAAAGAATATGAGGCTTGACTTAAAAGACATAATATGCAATACAAATCAGCTAAGATTTATCCACTTATAACTTCTATCCACGATACATTTATGGCTTCATTGTACGACAATGACCTTCGTCCTAAAGTGTTTCCTATGGAAGAAGTAGACCCACAAATTGTTGATGATGCCCAGTTATTCTTCCAATGGGGTACTGAGATATCAGAGACAGAACAAACTAATGAAATTATTAGAAATGAAGCTTCATTGATTTGAGCATCTTATGGTATGCCAGGTTATACTACAAGTATAATGAAGAATGATGACTGAGAAAATGTAGTTACATTCATTCCTTGTTTATTCCCTGTGTCTGCATTTGAAATGTTCTATAGTGTTTGAGCAACAGACTTTTATAAGGCCCCAGAGAAATTTAGGAGAAGGTTTATCCCATTTGATTGATTAAAGGATGCCTTCTATCCTATATGGGATTGAAAAGATTGAATGTGAAAACAATTAGAGAAAAAGAAGTCCGCTATCCTAGAAGCACCTATGCCACTTAGTAAAGCAGATTTTACGAAGATATATGACATTGATGCATACTCACAAACATATTTATGATACTTGGGTGATGGAACTGCTACGGGTATGATTTATGATGATACATTTAACATCTTGGATAGCTCTAGTTACTGTGAAGTAATTGACCTATATATAGGCGATAAGCTTATGGTTATGGTGAATGGTTATTTTGTTTATTCTGGAGAAAGTCCTTTCAAATATTGAGAAGACTTTGCTATTACAGGGAAGGACGGGCCATTTATTGAGCTAACATTTGAGAAATGAGTTGGATGTATTCCTAGTGGAATTGGTAAGAAAATTATGGGACACCAGAAACAGTGTAATGCTCTATATAATTCTTTAGCAGATGCTATGTATAGACATCTTAATCCTGTATTAGCAGCTGTTCAGTGAGCGATTACTGACCCTACTACAGGTAATGCCCCTACATCTATTGGATATGATGAGTGAAAAGTTTACTCAATCAATCCTTCATATGCAGGAATGAATAATGCAATCACAAAAATAGACTTTACTGATTACAACATTCTTCAGTTAGCTATGAATCACTTTGAGAATATCAAAGCTGATGCCTATACAATTTGTTGAGTTAACTCATATGTTCTTGGTTGAGAATGAAAAATTGAACGTTCTCGTTACTGAGCAGAACAGAGAGTTAATGCTTCAAAAGCTAGACTTAGTCCTATGATTAAATCTATAGGTAGATTTTATGCTAAGTTATTCTACCATTGGCTATGACTTGCTAAGCAGAGTTGAGCTAGTGTAGCTTATGTACAGAACGAAGACGAAGAATATGTAATCAATCTTTCTGAACTAGATAAGAAGTTTAAGATTGTATGTTCTGCAGATATTTGAGTAGAGGAAACTAAAGCTTCTAAAGTTCAGTGACTTCTTACTATGATGCAGAATACTTCAGCATTTGCTACAAATCCTATTACAGGATTGCCAGATATTGATAATAAAGCATTCCTTGAAAGTGTTGCAGATTATGCAGGGCTTAAAGGATTTAAGGCTATGACAACTGATGAGCAGAAGCAATATATTGATGAAAGTTATCAAATTAAAGATTATATACAAAAGAAAGAAATAGAGGCACAGAAGCAAGTACAAGAAGCTCAGCCTCAACAACAGCAACAACCACAGGCTATGCCAACTACCAATGGTCAGCCTAGTGAAGAAGAAATAGCTATGATGATGCAACAAGCTCAAGCAGCTAATCCAGAACAATCAACATTACCTTATGTAAATTCACAGTACCCAGAGGTGGTAGATGAAAGCCAATTAGACTTTGTAATGCCTCAATAATATTAAATAAAAGCCCAGGTGTTAGCTTGGGTTTTTTATTTTAATTCAAAAAGTTATAGCGAAAAGCCTAAATTTTATAATCTATATATAGAAAAGGTGATAATTGGACGCCTTTTCGTAAGTGATGCGTAGACGCATAATGGTGATGGTGGTTGAATGGATTAGCTAGCTATGGGATAGTACTTCGAGTTGGTAGGCGAAGGAAGCGACATAGTCTACACATAGCTAGCAATATCTATTCGTATTTTAATTCATAAACTTTTGATTATGAACGGGGAAGAAACCACAACAATTGGACAAGTAGCCGAAAGTCAGGCTAATATATCCAATCCAACTGAAACTGCTCCAGTAGCAGAACAGCCTGCTCAGCCTGTACAACAACCCGAGCAACCTGCAGTTGAGGAAAACAACTGAACTTGAACTTCAAGTTGAGATGTGCAAACAACTCAAACAGCCGAAGCTCCTAATCCAGACGATGTCTTAGACCAGGTTAATGCAATACTTAACGAGGATAAAACATTAGAGTCTGTGGCACAGGAGACTGAGGAATCACAAAATCAGAAGGAGAATGAAGCAGCTCTAGCTGATATTGTTAAAGAACAAACAAAAGACCTTCCATCCGAAGAGCCAAAGGATGTAAATACCGAGGCAACTTCTTCTACTGAAGAATCAGATAAGCTTGACGAAGAGTTAAAGCAATGACTTGAAGATATCAAAGATAAGAAGTCTGCGGAAGATATGGCTAAGAAAGTTTATCTAGCTTTCCAAAAAGAACGTAGTATGCACCAGTTCGATAACGAGCAGAATAAAAATACTATAGATATTCTTAAAGGGATGGTTAGAAAATTAAATGAACAAGTTACTACGGCTGATAATGACCCGAGAGTAACGAAACTTGATGACGAATTCTATACTCTCTGGAGATTAGAACAGTCGTACAAAAAAGATAAGAGCGATGCTAGTAGAAAGAATTTAACTCGCTACTATGTTGCTAAGTTGGCAGTAATGAATCCTTCATTAAATGCCAATCAAATAATGGATGTTTTTGAAAAACCTTCATTAAAATCAAACACTATGTGAGAAGGTAGCCCTACGTCTGCTCCTGTAGCTGAAGTAGTTAAGCCTACTCCAACTCCTATGGGCGTTCCTCTTCGTAAGAGATGAATGTTCTAGAGTTAATTATTTATCTAATTAACGGTGAGCCGCGCTTGGAATAGCGTGAGCTTTTTTCTTTTTATTTTTAATAGGTTAATTAAATGGCAGGAACAACTGTTTGTAATCCTTGCGATGCAGCTGGATTGGCTGCTGACTACAGACCAGATTGTGCTGAAGGACTTTCTGGAAAGAGCATTGAATTACAGAAAATTTTGAACCCATTATATGCTAATGGACGTGTTTTGGAAACTTGGGGACAGTATGAAGATTTCCTAAGATATGAAACAATCTTCTTCGATGTAGTACCTCAAAAAGACCCTACAACAGGAGAAGTATACGTAACTTATAAATTCAAAGATGGTTTAGCTGCTTCTAGCGAACTAACTTTGGTTGATTGTGAATGTAAAGTAGGTTGGTATGAACCAAGAATTTGTGGTGACGAAACTAAAGTAGCTGAAGCTGCTGAAGTTGGAGCTACTGCAATCGTTGTTGAATCTTTGGCTCCATTAGGAGGAGTTGACAGAGATTCTACAATCCTAGTTATGAGACAAGGTGGAAATCCAGTTAATGGACTTTACATCGACCACATTGATAGTGCTACAAATACTATCTACTTAAAGAGACCTTTGACAGTTGCTTTAGCTGTTGGAGACAAAGTTCGTAGAGGAGCTTACTTAAGAGACAGAAGTTGTGAAACTGAAATCTATAATCCAGTAGAATTAGGAGGATTAGATTACTATTCTGCTTTCTTCAGAACTATCTCTATTTCTCACGAATTTAATTGGTGTGATTTGAACAAAGACTACCTTATCTCTGGAGGAATCCAAGCTATCGTAGATGCTATGTTCAGAAAAGGAGACATCGAAGCTATTAAAGAATTCTTACACGCTGCTTTCTATGATAGAAACATCCAAGTTTCTGCTCATAAATGGGAGACTATGGGACTTTTCCCTGCTCTTGCTAGAGCTCAAGCAAATGGATTAAAGATTGCTTTCGACCTAGAAGGATGCTGCGACGAATCAGCTTCTGAATGTGTAAATGCTAGACATCAAATTCAATCTTTCTTGGATATCGTAATCAATAAAGCTACTGTATCTGGAATGTACAAAAACAACGTAACTGTTGCTATGAACAAGAAAGCTATGGAAGGATTACATATGATGCAAGGATATTTCCAAGATTATGGAAATGTTGGATTCTTAGATGGAAGCCAATTCGATATCGATGTTGGATTACCAAGAATTAGATATGCTGGTATTACTATCACTTTCAAATACTTGCCAATCCTTAACGATTTCGACTTCTCTGTAATGTTAACAATCCCTGAAGATAAAGTTGGAGTATTCCAGCCTAAATACACTGTAGTTGACACTAACGGAAAAGTTGTAGCTAATGCTAACATTAACGGATACATCTCAAAAGGAACTCCTATGTTGAGATACTTACCAGATAATCCTTACAATATCTGAGCACAGCTTGGAGAATGTAACAAGATTGTTGGAGATGTTAAATTCGCTGTAGTATGGATGTGAGTAGATAAAGGAGCTTATAGATTCATTAAGAACTTTGGTTCTTGTGTTCTTAACGCTTGTGATGTATGCTCATTAGAAGATGTAGATGTAATTGATGGTGAACTCGATGTAGACTAATATAGTCTTTCAAAGTGGGAGGGCTTAACTTAGCCTTCCCATTTTCTTTACTTGAAAAATAACAAAGCTGAATGAAGGTAAAAGATATTTACAGCTGAACTAATATAACCGATAGTGGTTGTGAAAGTAAGATAGCGAGATTTAATGATATCCTATCCAGCTTTGCAATAGAGGTCTTTGACTTCTACCCTAGAAAAGTTATGGAGAGATTTACTCCTGTTGATGGGACTTATACAACAAAGTATCCTATTGCTAAAGTGCGAGGGTTCTTTGGTAAAGGTTGTAAAATATGATGTAGTTTAGACCCAAAAGACTGTTGTGCTTGATACAAGAGACTTTTGATGGAGGAATTATATTGAGATAGTTTGAGTGATTTGGATGCAAATAGTTATTCTATTGTATTCGATAACGATAAAGAATGAGAACAAGTAATTGATACTATCAACTTTAAGCTGCCTTGTGGAACAGATGATGTTCTTATTATCTATTCTAAATGATTCCCTAAAGTTACTTCATTAGACCAGGATATCGATATTGATAGATATACTCTTTCTTTGTTGAGGTTATATATGAAATCTGAATATGCCTTAGAAGGAGAAAGCGACATCAATATGTCCGCTAACTACTATAGTAGGTTCCAGACAAAATTAAAAAGATTAAAGGAGATGTTCGACAATAGTCTTAAATACATCGTTCCTTGAGCTTTAAATGCTGCTAATAGATAAAATGGCACAACAAGATAAAACAGATTGGTATTGGAATGGGGTGCTTGCGGGTGCTGTTAATAATCTATATTATGACTTTATTAATGTAGATGTGGTACATACACCATATGCTACTCACAATAGAAATTCCTCATTCTTTTTGCAAACTAGAAGAAATTATACTCCATCTTTTAAGTGGGATAAAGTTGCTATGGATAACCACAAAGAGCGAGATGTTATGGATGTAAAATATGTTTGGGATAGTACTTGTTCTAAAGAAAAAGGTAATGTATTTGTTCTTCTAGCTAACAAAGCGAGAAATAGAATTAGAATTCATAGAGCTAAAATAGAAGACGGATGTGTTCAGGATTTTGATTGGAATAGGCAATGATGACGTGAAATGGTTGTTAGTTGATGTTGAGCTTTCAAACTTTTCACTACAGACTATGTAAAATGAAAGATGCGTACTCCTTGAGATGTTAAAGATGACACGGGGATTTGAACTCCTGAGTCTACTTGAGGATATGATGGAATTATGATGAATAGGATAGTAGCTTGAACTACTCGTGGATATTTTACAGATGTGAATGTAAAAAACTGAACAGAAAAATTTATTTCTCGTGGACAAGACGAAGACGACCCAGAAAGATGATATGCTGTAGGAGATTATATATTAGTTTACGATTCTCGTAATAGTAATGGAGATTGAATTCCTTGACAAGTAAGAATGATTATTTGAATGGAATGAGGTAAGCTAATGGTAAGTGAACCTTGGCAATGATTAAAAACTCCAGAAGGAGATGTTGAATGGGTTGAATGAAAATGAGTTAAATATGCTATCTTCCCAGAATGGGGAGAGGTCGTATGATTTACTCAATGAAGAAATATATATATAGTAAATGATGCTGATGCGACATCAAATTGGAAACAAGAAGTTTATGACCAATCGTGATTAGCTTATACAAGCATATTATCTATAGCTGACATTAGTGATAAAATATTTGTCTTAACTGACAACTGATATATCCACTTTTCTACAGAGGCTTGATTTGATAAATTCTATATCAATGACACGTCACAATATATATGAGCCGACAAATCTTCTATAGTTGGGTATAAAGATATGATTATTGCTTTCTGAGATAGACATATTGCGGTATGAATTATGGACGAAAGTAACGAAAGGCTTAGTGTATATAATCAATCTAATACAGTATGAATATGGAGTAGATATGCTTACACAGAATATGATTGAGATTTAATTTTTGTTTCTAACGACAAGAGGTTATTGGCATTATGAAATGCTAGTAATGTTTGAAGATATATGCTTCAATATGAAGATGTGTGAGATATGATAAATTGAAAATTATCTACACTCATTGTTTGAGATGAAGTATTTCTTTGAAGCGATGAAAATGATTTAAAAATATTCCTTCAAACAAAGTCTAGACCATTCTATAATATACATTGAGACTTTAGGGCAGACTTAAGTGAATGAGCATATTTATATGAAGACTGAAGTAAGGCTTGAGAAAATAGTTATAGGCAAGAGAATACGATGACTCGTATTATTAAATTTGATAACCTATTCAAAGTTTGGACAGAGGATTGGGTACAATGAATTCTTCTACAATGAGTAGAATGATGAATCTATTTCGGAGAAAGTTGATTGTATCAAAGGTCAATGTGAAGATATGATAACAAGTGAAATATAGCTGCTGATTCATATCCATTTAAAACATATATATCTGCATATTTAATCGAGAATGAAAGTGATTGGGTGTGATGAACAAATAGTTGGTTGGCAAATAGACCTAAATTATACAACTTGTCTAAATTAAATAGGCTTATTACAATTCTTTGACCTTGAACATATACTAACTGAAGCATTATTAGAGTTACTTCATATATAAAATGATTATGAACTGTTTATGAATTCCCTATTGATTGAGATTGAAATGATTGGCTATGACTAATTACAACAAAATATAGTGGAGAAAGATTTGATTGAGATGACGAGAAGAAGCTAGAGTGTATGGCTTCTGTATTACAAGATAATAAGAAATCATATCAACCAACTTGTGTGTGAACTCCAAATGCTGCTATACAAAATATAGCACAACAACAGCCTTGGTGTGACAATTATTCAGAGCTACAAGTGCTAGATAAGTGAGTTTGTATAGACGATAGTTTGTATGAATTTGCACCTACTATGCCTTTAGCTACTGATTTATGAGAAAACCAAGATTATGCTACACAAATCAAATTAGAGCTAGTTTGACAAAGTTGAGATAAAATATCTTTTGGAGGTTGGCTTTGAGAGATGTTTGTAGCTCCTTTATTTACAAAGTGACCAGATTGAGAATATCAATTAAAACCAAATACTAATTGTTAATCTTATTAGCCCTCTGGTCGTTTTACATTATGTTATAATACATATGAACGAATTAGATGCCATACAACAACAAATGGCCGCTCTAGGTATTGATGTGTCTCCTGAGACACAAGCACAGGCCCCTATGTATGATGAAGCTGCTTGACTTACTCCAGAAGAGGAAGCGATGTTCGCTCCAGGATGAGAGTTAGCAGTGGAAGAAGTTGTGGAAGAAGTTCCTACAGAGGGAGAGCTTGAAATGCCAGCTTACGATATCGAAGAGCTTAAAATCGACATTCAACCTATGTTGCAATGACTTCCTAAGGAAGAATTTGCTAACTTGATTATTTGGATGGCGGAACAGTTTAATTTATTAAATTCAGAAAACAATGCCTAGACAAAGAAAACCACAAAATGGTGGACAAAGAATTTGAACTGGAAGGGTCGCTAATACAACCACTGGTTCAACAACTACACAAACTGTATATAGAATTCCTACAGGGAAAAAATATGGCGAATGTGATGTTTTGAACTATGAGGTAGTGTGAACCGCTCCAATTAGAGTAGCTATCGAATGAAGTAACGTTTATAGAGTTTCATTAGATGAGGCTGCTTTAAAAAACATTATAGAGAACTATGACAATTTAGACTTGTCTAACGTAACTCTACAGACAGTTAATTGAGATGTAACTTTTGAATGAAAAGTTACTTGAAACGAATTTGAATGAACAGCTATTACTGCAGAGACTATTTCTGCTACAAGTTGAGACATCACAAATCTTTCTTCTGAAAATGTAGACGCTGACAATATTGAAGCAGATACATCTAGCCTATGAGCTGCTTCAGCTGATACATTAGAAGCTGGAGTTTTAGCAGTTGATTGAGCCTCTACATTTGATTGAGCTGTTACTATGAATAATACTTTAGATGTTGTAGGAGATGCTACAATGGCTAAAGCTACTATTACAGAATGAGATATTGCTGCACTAAGTTCAGATAATGCAGAAATTGAAACATTAGCAGTTACTAATGGCTTAACTGTTACAGGATGAGAGCATACAGACACAATTACTGTTGGTTGAAATGCTTCAGTTTGAGGAGGTTTATCAGTTACTTGACCTTCTTCTCTTTCTACATTAAACACATCTGGTCAAGCTGTTTTAAACTCATTAATAGTTAATAATAATGCAGTAGTTAGATGAGCTACTTCAACTGAAACATTAAATGTAAATGGAACTTCTTCTTTTGGAGGAAATGCTACATTTGTAGGAAATGTTTCTGTAGCTTGAAATCAAACAGTTAACGGAAATGGAATATTTAGTAATGATATCTCTGTTGCAGGAGATGCTTCTATAGCAGATGACTTATCTGTAACAGGATGAACTCATTTATCACACGCAGAAACAACAGGTAGTGTCGCTGTCGGATGAAGTTTAAGAGTTACTTGAGCTATTGATTGAGCAAATTGAGCGTCTATTACTGGACAGCTTGAAGCTGACACAGCTAGAGTTTGAGAAATAGTTTCTGATGAAGTTAGAGTTAATGAATGATTATACCTAACTAGCTGAGCAGTAGCTCCTGATTTCATTCTACAAGATGAAAAAGGTGAAGCAGGTGGAGTTGCTCCATTAAACGCTTGTGGAAAAATTGACACTCAATATTTACCTAACCTTTGGACAGCAGCCTGGATGAAGGTTTGATATTGAAGCTTTGATAATTCAAACACAGCTATAATTAATGATGAAGATATAACTAATGACGCTTACGTTGATGTATCTAACTATCAAGATATCATATGAGATACAGAAGAAATTATATCTGAATGAAAGTTAACTGTAATCAGTAACAAAACAGAAACTGGTTCTTTTAAATATATTGTAGTTAAGCCATTCAACTGACAAAGTGGATGTGAATGTGCATAATTTAAATCCTAATCTATACACGGTATGCCAAGAGCAAGATTAACATTAAATGGAGACTGAGTGTATACAGATAAGGATTGACGCATATATAAACTTACTCAAGAAGCTGTAGATAAAATAAACAGTATCCCTTGAGTAATTGATGACGTAAATTCTATGAGTACAACAGACGCATTGTCTGCTAATATGGGTAGAGAGCTTCAAGAACAGATTAATAATCTATCTGGAGCTCTCAGATATTTATCTGGATGGAATTGTACAACTGGACTCCCAACTACAGACCCAATCCAAGACCCATATCAGTATTCTGCGTGATGTTTTTACATAGTCTCTAATGTGTGAGAAACGAACTATAAGCCACATTGAGCTTATTATAGACGCTGAGTTGCTAGTTCTGCTATAGAGACTGAAGATGTTCAAGTAAACGATTGGTATATGTATGACTGATTGGTATGGTCTCTTATTCATAATGCTTGATGAGGAGAAATTGTTGTAGATGATTATCTATCTACAACTTCTACTAATCCAGTACAGAACAGAGTTATTACAAATGCTATTAATGGTAAACAAGATACATTAACAGCAGGAACTAATATTACAATTGAGAACAATGTAATTTCAGCAACTTGATGAGGATGATGACCTACATATACAGCCTGAGAAAATATTCAGATTTCTAATCAGAATGTAATATCAGCTACTGATACTACATATGAAGCTAGCGATTTTGATATAAAAGATTTAAGCGATTCGACTCACTTAAAACAAACTTGGGGGAATTGAGCAGCTTTAGCTGCAACTGCATTACAACCTTGAGACAACATTACTGAATTAAACAATAATGCTGAGTTCACTGTTGATAAAGTTTTAACACAGGCAGAATATGACGCACTTTGACCATCTACGCAAACTGATGGAAAGAGATATTTAATATATTCTACTGTAGAATAATTTTAATTTATACACATTTAATTAAATGGCTAAAAAAGTTATTGACAAACTTATGTTAAATGGGCAAGCGTATCAAACTGCCTATGACAATACACTTACTATCCAGAAGAACTGAACGACTGTAGATAGCGTTAACCTTAATGCTACTGCTGATAAAACTATAAACATTACAGTCCCTACAAACTCTGATTATGTAGATTTAACTTCTGCTCAAAGTGTAGGTGGAGTAAAAACTTTCACTAGCGAAATTGTAGTTCCTTCTAAAACTACAGACGCAACAAATACAGGAACTTCTGTTGCTACAGAAGCTCAGGTTTACAAAAAGCAAGATGCTTTAAGTTTACCTTCAACTCCTACAAGTGGTAACTTAGTTGCTTGGGGAGCTGACAATAAAACTCTTGTAGATGGATGAGCTATCCCTACAGGATTCAACCCAGATAATGCTGGTTCTGTTGGACAAGTTTTGAAAAAGACTAACAATGGATACGAATGGTGAACAGATGAGGGACAGACTTATACAGCTGGTACTAACATCTCAATTGATGCTAACAATGTAATCTCTGCTGTAGATACAACTTATTCTGAAGTATCTAAGTCAGATATGGACACAGGGACTTCTACAACAGCTGGAGTTGTTTCAGCTAAATCTATCGCTGATTATGTTAGCGGAAGAATTGGAAGTGCTGTTGAATATAAATGACAAGTAGCTGATTACGCTTCATTGCCAGCAGACCCTGAGGTAGGAGATATGTACAACGTAGTCGCTGCGCATACAACTGCTCCTGAATTCGATGCTTGAACAAATGTAGTATGGAATGGAACAGCTTGGGACCCTATGGCAGAGATGGTTGACTTATCTAATCTAGTAGACTTAACTTCTGCTCAAACAATTAGCTGAGCAAAGACATTCTCTACAGAACCTATCTTACCTTCTAAAACTTCTGCTGCTACAAATACTTGAACTGCTCCTGCTTCAGAAGCACAGGTATACGCTGTAGCACAATCTATTCCTACAGTTAATGATGCTACAATTAGCTTCACACAAGCTGGTAATAGCGTAGGAACATTAACTACAAACCAAGGTACAGCTGGAACATTAGCTTTTGCTGGAGTTATTCCTGCTACACAAGCTGAATGGGACGACTTACCAAGTTCTAAAATGACAGACAATAATACTTATTTAATATATTCTACTATTAATGACTAATTTATTTCAAAAGTTTATAAAAAACTGAGTTGAAATTAATATGCCTGCAATACCTGAAGTTAATACAAAGACGTTCCAGCTATCTGGAGCGTCTGACTTAACTACAGCGCAGGCTATTTTAGATTATTATAATGAAGATAACAATCCTGTTATCTATTATGCAGACAATATATATACAATTAGTTACGTTTGGACTGACCATATAGATTTTATTGAGAATGAGGTAGAACACGAAACAACATCTTGAACTACATCTGTGTCTCAATGAAAGATAACTATTAATTTTGATAGTTGAGAAGTTACTACTATAGTAATAGGTAGTGAACCTATTATAAGTATTTGAGAGCAATTCCCTTGAATGACAATTCTTAGCTATTGACATTCTACTTGGCAAAATTTTCTTGACGCTTATAATAAAAATGCGATAGTTTATACGAGAGCTTCTTCTAATTCTAATCCGGCTTCTTGAAGTCAGACAAGAATGGCATTTATGGCCTATGTAAATAATGCTGAGAACCCTACAGAAGTTGAGTTCCAGTATTATAGAAGTAGAAGTGACCACAATACGCAAGCTAATCAATTAGACCAAGTGTTTGTTTATAAATTAACAAAAACAGCTTGACGAACAGTAACTACAAGAGACACGGCTGCCAAGCCTACTGCTTGAACTTGAGTAAGTCTTACATATGGTAGTGGTAATATGGTTATCGCTAATACATTGCCATTTAATCCAGGAAATACTTGAACAACAGGACAGGTTATTAAAAAGACAGCTAGTTGATATGAATGGGCTAATGAATCTTGATGAGGAAGTTCTTATACGGCAGGTGATTGAATAGATATAACTAATGATGTAATATCTGTTGATACTACAACAATTCAGCCAAAATTAACAGCTTGAACAAATATATCAATAGCTAATGATTGAACTATTAGTGCAACAGATACAACATATTCAGCTTGAGAATGAATAGAAATCTGAACTATTCAAGACTACTCAGCTATGCAGTGACCAGCTCCTGAAGGATTCCACGTACCGCTTCAGAGTGAATGGCAAGCTGTATATGATATATGGACAGCTTTAGGTGGATGAAGTAGTGATTGACCTAATTTTTGAATAGCGTTGAAGTTGCCTATGGCTGGTTACCGTTTCAGCGCGTCTGCTGATGTTTACAATCAGGGTTCCAACGGAAAATATTGGTCCTCTTCGCGTTACACCACTAATAGCGCATACTACCTGAACTTCAGTTCGGCTGCTCTTAGTCCTCAGAATACCAACTACCGTACAGGCGGTTACTCTGTACGTTGTTTCAAGGATTTTCCAACTGTGCCTACATCTTCTTGGACAATGTTATATGGAACAAGTATAGAAGCAGGATGAATATTTTGGAATAGCACAGATTGATTGATTTCATTAAGTTCTGACTGAGATATTTGGATAACTATCCAAGACAAGAACTTGTGAGCCACTACAGTATGGAATAGTTGAGATACGTTAAGTGAGGCTAATTGTGGTAAATACTATCAACGATGAAATAACTATGGATTTCCACGAACTTGAAGTGTAACTACTTCTTCAGCACAGGTAGACGCTTCAGCTTATTGACCTTGAAATTATTATTCTTCAAGCACATTCATAACAAGAAGTGAAAATCCATATAGATGGGATACTACAGATAACTGAAATCTCCGATGATGAGAAACCTGAGTAGTAACTCTTGACAATGCTATCACAAACACAGGAGTGCTTAGTGTGAATTGACAAACTTGAGATGTAACTATTCAAGCTGGTTGAACTTATACAGCTTGAGACTGAATAGATATAGATGCTAATAATGAAATTTCTGTAGATAGCACTATCGCTAAAGTTGACGATGTGAATACAAAGACATTCTATCTATCAAGCACATCAGATTTAACGACTGCTCAGGCTGCTTATGATTGGCACGCTGATTGAAAAAACCCTATCGTAATATATAATAAAGAAGTTTATAATGTTACGAACTCTTATACTAACTATTTGGAATTGTATGCTATACCTACTTGACAGGAAACGGGAAGTACAGCATCAAGGGTAGATAAGCATAGACTGTCGTTTTATCATACTAATTGAGTAGTCTCTACTATTTCTTATTCTAATTCAGTTGTTGCTGAATTCTTAGGCTTAGGTTCAAATTATAGTGAGATTTATTATCCAAAATATGATTGAAGCCCTACTACAAAAAAATATGTAGATGACGCTATCATAAACAATAAGCCAATTGCTGGTAATAATATTACTATTGAAGAAGTATGTACGACAGAACAAGATACTAAATGACCTTGTGAATCTGGATTTCATATTCCATTAGTTAGTGAATGGGGTTCAATAATAAACATCCGAACTTCTTTGTGATGAACTTCATCTGACTGAATATGATTCTCTACTGCGCTTAAATTACCTATTTGTGATTTGCGTTATTGATGAACTTGAAATATGAGTTCTGGTACACCTAAAACTATATATTACTGGGCATCGGATTGTTGATGATACAGTAATAATCATAGAAATGTATTAATTCTTCAGAATAGTTCAGTATCAACTAATACAATAGCTTCAGCGAATTGATGTCCTGTGCGCCCGTTTAAAAATGCTGCAGTTACTCCAACGTCCTCTTGGACTAAATTATATTGAACAAGTATAGAGGCTGGTGGTATATTTTGGAGCAGTACAGACTGATTAATTTCATTAAGTAGCGATTGACAAACTTGGGTAACAATAGCAGACAAAAATATTTGAGCTACAACGACATATAATTATTGAGATGCTTTTAGTGAATCAAATTGTTGAAAACTCTTTCAACGATGAAACAACTATGAATTTCCATATTGATGAAATATCACCACAAGTTGAGCTACATATGATGACGTTCAGGCGTTTGGTCCTTGAAATTATTTTTATAGAGATAAGTTTATATTAGTATCTAACTGAAACTGGACAAATAATTATTATGCTAGAAATCTTTGGTGATGATATAGTAAATGAACTCGACAAGATTGTCGCGATGCTATTTCTTCTACTTGATGATTACCATCTTGATGAACAGTCTGACAAGTATTAATGATGACTGCAGATTGACCAGCTTGGGTAACTTTATCATAAAATATATTTTAGAAACAGAAACAAAATAAAAAACCTTTTTATATATAATCTTTTAACTTATGGCAAAAGCACGTCAAGTTTATACCGCTGACGACCTTTCAATCTTTAAAGAGGCGAAAGAGTTCAGCTTGGCTCCAGAAATCACAAGCAAATTGGATTGAATAGAGCCAGGTGCTCAGGTTAACAAAATTGAGATTGTAAAAGTTAACTGAACACCTTTACCAATTGATGAGTATAAAGCTGTGAATGTGGAACTTCCTCTAGTAGAAGACGCATTGAACTCTACTTCAACGGAGAATGCTTTATCGGCGAATCAATGAAGGGTTTTGTATGATTATATACTTAACCTACAGTCAAGAGGTAGATACCTTTCTAACTGGAATTGTGTCACTTGATTACCTATGACTAACCCTTCTGTAAGTCCTTATGAATATAGGACAGGAGATTACTTTATTGTAAGTAACGTTTCTGATGGTGGTACTAACTATAGACCTTCTGGTCTTAGATATATCACCTGACAAGCTTCTACTACTCCAGAAGAGGAAGAGGTTAGCGTAGATGATATTTATCTATTCGATTGAGATAGATGGTTATTGCTAGATAACTCTGGTAAAAGCATAGCTGTTGACCAAGAATTATCTACAACATCTAGAAATCCAGTAGAGAATAAAGTTATTACAAACGCTATTAATCTAAAACAAGACACAATCGTAGCGTGAAATAACATTCAAATCTGACAAGATGGAAAGACAATCTCTGCTACAGATACAACTTATACAGCAGGTGCTTGAATTAGCATTGATGCTAATAATGTTATCTCTAACACACAGACAAACGCTGTATGGTGAAACATTACAGGAGTATTATCAAATCAAACAGATTTGCAATCAGCTCTTAACTCAAAGCAAAATAAGCTAACAGCTTGAACAAACATTTCAATTGATTCTAATAATGTTATATCTGCTACAGATACAACTTATACAGCTTGAGACTTTGATATTAAAGACTTAGCTGATACAACTCATTTAAGAGATACTTGGAATGGAAAACAAGATACAATCGTAGCTTGAAACAATATTCAAATCGCTGCTGACTGAGTTACAATCTCAGCTACTGATACAACATACACAGCGTGAACTAATGTTCAGATTTCTAATTCTAATGTAATATCAGCTACAGATACAACATATTCAGCTTGAACAAATGTATCAATTGATTCTAATAATGTTATTTCAGCAGTTGATACAAAATATCAAGCTTCTGATTTCGATATTAAAGATTTATCAGACAGCACAAATCTTAAAGATAAGTGGAATAACAAGCAAGATACAATCATAGCTTGAAACAATATTACAATCAATGCTGATGGTAAGACTATCAACGCTATTGATACTACATATCAAGCAAGTGACTTCGATATTAAAGATTTATCAGATAGTACAAATCTTAGAGATGAATGGTCTGGTAAACAAGATGCTCTTATCGCAGGAACTAATATTCAAATAGCTGCCGATGGAAAAACAATTTCTGCTACAGATACTACTTATAATGAAGTAACTACTGCAGATATGAACGCTGGAATAGATACTACTCCAGGTGTTGTAAGTGCTAAATGAATCGCAGATTATGTAAAGAATATGGTTGCTAGCGGTGTTGTTTATAAAGGACAAGTTGCTGACTATGATAGCCTTCCTGCTAGTCCTTCAGTAGGTGATATGTATAATGTTGTTGCCGCTCATTCTACTGCTCCAACATTTGATGCAGGTACTAATGTAGTATGGAGCTGAACAGCCTGGGACCCAATGGCTGAAATGGTAGATTTATCTAACTTGGTAGATTTAACTTCAGCACAGACTATCAGTGGTGTAAAAACATTCTCAGCAGAACCTGTTTTGTCAACAGCTAAAACAACTCCAGCTACAAATGACTGAACTAAATTTGCTACTGAGGCACAGGTTGCTTCTAAGCAAGATACATTAACTGCTGGTGATAATATTACAATTAACAATAATGTTATCTCTGCTTTAGGAGATATGAGATATGCTGACTTCTATCAAGTAGATGCTGAATGAAGTACAATATCTCTTTCATTAAATACTGCAGTTGAACCAGAAGCAAACTTCACAGTTAATGCTCCTGCTACAATTAAGGATGGACAAACGTATATTCTTAGAGTTACTAACTGAGCGACTGCTTACACAATGACTCTTGGACAAAATATAACTAATCCATATGAAGTTAATACTTCATTAACTGCTGATGGTGTAGACCAGTTTGTATTCTTTGCGGTAGATGGTAACCTTGAATTACAACCTGAAGGAGGAAGCGGAAACTTAAAGGTATTTGAGTTATGAGACCAATGGGAAATTAGTGCTTCTGATTTACAAGAAGCTTTAGACTTTCAATTAGGTTGATGAACTGCTATATTACATCACAGAGAAGAATACTATTTCTTTGCGTCAAATGACGATTGGTGATGTAATTGGGAAGCTACTACAGTTGAATGATGATTAGACTATGTATATTTGCCAACAATAAGATGACAATATGAGACTTATCAATCTAACGTAATAGAATATGTTAATAGAAATAGTAGCCAAGTATGAAATTATATCTCTAAAGATAATAGTGATTCTAATACCCCATTTATACCTAACAAAGATTCTCAACCTACATCTAAGAAATATGTAGACGATAGAGACGACTTATATTTTCAGTGATTAACAGCTTGAACTAATGTGCAAATCGCTAAGAGTTATACTATAGTGAACGACCAGCAATGACCTTGTTCTACAGGATTCCACATTCCTAACGACAACGAAACGTCTAATTTAGTTTGACTCCTTCAAAATCTTTGATTAAGCGACACTGATGTAGAGACACACTTACATATGCCTCATACAGGATATATTGACAAAGATTGAGTATATCAAAACGACAATAATTGATATTTCTGGACTACTTATGCAGATTGTTGGACTGCTCAGCGTTTTGCTACAGGAAATAACTATTGACCATCCTCTTCAGGTTGGGGAGATTTGTCTTATTGACTTCCTATTCGTCCATTTAAAGACTCATATGCTTCTCCATCAGGAGCTGCTTGGACGTTAGTTACTTCAAGTGATGCTTTTGAAATGTGGTATAACGCTACAGATGGATTAATTTCTATAACAGATGGTGGTAGTTTACATATAACATTAGCAGACAAAAACTTATGAGCCACTACAGTTTATAACTATGGTGACACATTAAGTGCTGCTAACTGTGGAAACTTATATCAATGGTGAAACAACTATGGATTCACTTGGTGAGTAGACCCATCTAGCACAAGCTCAACACCTGTAGATGCTAGTGGATATGGTCCAGGAAATTACTACTCTTCTAGTACATATATTATTGGTAGCGGTAGATGGATGGATGACTGTGCTCAAAACCTTTGGTGATGACAAAGTCAAGCAATAAATAAGATTCCTTCTGCAGTAATTTCTGCTACAGATACTACTTATACAGCTGGTACAGGTATTGACATTACTAATGGAGTAATCTCTAATACACAAACATCTGCTGCTTGGTGAAACATTACTGGAACATTATCTAATCAGACAGATTTACAAAACGCATTAGATGCTAAACAAGATGAATTAATTGCTTGAACAAATATTACTATAGCTTCTGATTGAAGAACAATCTCTGCTACAGATACTACATATTCTCAAGCTACTGCTTCAACATTATGACTTGTTAAGTTATGAAGTAATACTGTACAAGCTGATACAGTTACAACTCCTTCAAGTACTGTTTGAAGAACTTATCCAATCCAGGTTAATGCTGATGGACAAGCTGTTGTAAATGTACCTTGGTATGCTTCTAGTTGAGGTGGAGGTTGACACGAATATACTTCTTGAACAGGTATCTCTGTAGATAACACAAATGATATTATATCTAACACTTGAGTTATTACAGTTAACAGCCAATCAGGTAATGTAACAGTAGATGAATTCAGCCCTTCTAATTCTTGAAGTACTGGACAGGTTTTGAGAAAGACTTCTAGTGGATATCGTTGGGATGATGAATGAGGTGCTGTAACATCTGTAAATAATCAAACTTGAGATGTTTATATAGATGAATTTGACCCTAACAACTCTGGTTCTGTAGGATATGTTCTTACAAAAGTTAACTCTTGAAGTTGATATGAATGGGCTGCTAATGATTCATTCTGACCAGATAATCTATGAACAAGATGACAAGTTCTTACAAAAAATGCTAACAACTATTCTTGGGAAGATATAGACTTACCTAGTGGAGATAACAATGTAAAATTCTGGACGTTGAGTTCTGGAAATGGTATGTATAGCACTACAGTGACTCAGGAAATCTATGATTGGTTAAATGCAGACCCTAATAACTGAGCTATTATTAATGATACATTCAAGAGAGAAGTGTTTGTATTCTATAGATTTAATAATACTAACGATGCTGTATTCCTTTGAGTAAAGCGTAACTCAGAATTGCATCCAGTAACTCCAAGTTCTACAAGAGCATTTACAAGTGCTTGGCAATGGGTATTAACTATCAATCATAGTACTTACTACATTACTGTAGACCAGAACGATGACCAAGATACAGTTACAAATTATATCTCTGCATCTTGAGCTCCTTACTATGACCCAGTTGATAACCCATCAGGGACATACGAAGCTTTCTTGCCTACTAAAGATTGGCAACCCGCTACAAAATTGTATGTTGACCAAGCTGTAGCTTGATGAGGATGAGCAAATGACTTAGTTCATAGTTCTTCAATAACAAATATTTGGACTTGAACAGAAAGTCAATATAATAGCCTTCCTAGCCATTCTGCTAATACACTCTACTTTACATATTAGTAAAGATTATATTGTCTAGGAGGGGCAACCCTCTTAGACATTTTAATATATATAACGATATAAATGGCAATTTATATTTGGACAGATAATCACGTAGGTGCTTGAATATACCATAACCCTTCTCAGGGATTAATTTCTTTAAGTAGAGACTGAGTGAATTGGACTACTATAGCTGACAAAAATTTATGAGCTACGCAGGTGTATAATGAATGAGATACATTTAGTGCAGCTAATGTTTGAAATTGGTATCAACGATGAAATAATTATGCGTTTCCATATTCTATTTGAAGTACGTGACCTAGTTCATCAAGTTCTACACAAGTAGACGCGTCTACATATGGTCCAGGAAATTATTATTCTTCTTCTACACGAATAGACCCATATGTAGTAACTCAAAGTTCTTACCGAGACTCTAGTATAAATACTGACTTATGGTGAGGTGATACTAATACGCTTTCTGCTTTACAATGACCTTGTCTAAGTGGGCGACATATTCCAACACATAGTGAAGCTGTAGGTATATGTAATAACTTTACACAGATTTCAAATTCTGGTCTATGAACCTATTTAAAAATGTGAAATCGGTGAGTCTTAAATAATGCCTGAACTGTTTCAGCTGAGGGATTATGGTGAAACTTACATACTGCTACATTAGAAGAAACCGAACCAGGGTTTTATACTCTTCGACAAATTACTACTTCAGATGGAGGTTTTTATACGTGAGGAGCTTGAGGAACTGATGGATGAGCCCCAATTCGTCCGTTTAAAAATGTTTGAGTAGCACCAGATAACTCACGAACCGTTTTATATCAACCTTCATAAAAAATGACAGCAACACAACAAACAATATCTGGAATTCATTTAGGAGACCAAACTGTCAGGAAGGTTTTTAAATGAGGCGACCAGGTTCGGCCAACAAGTACTCCACCAGCTCCATCTGGTGAGTATATTGAATATAAGATGAGAGCTGATAATAGTGGTAATCTATATGTGCCTACTGGTTGATATAGTTCAAGTTGACAATGTAATTGTCCTTATGATTGGAAAGTAAGCATAGACTGATGAACAGAGTTGCCAGTTTCGTGAACGTGAGGTAATAATACTTATGAAACATTTTGATGATATTCTGCTTGAACATCCCATACAATAAAAATTACTCCAAACATAGAAGATTACTGATGGGCAAAAGCTTATTGACGATATATAAATAAACGTTCATTTTTAAGAGAAGTTATATACGATGGTAGCTATATGTGATACGCTGTAAGCGCGACTGATACTGGTAACTACTTTAGATATTATCAATATTATGGATGTACAAATCTAACATTAGCTCCTAATGAAGTATTGCCTGATACAGTTACTACAATATGAACTTCTTTTAGAGAAAACCAATATGGAAGTTGTACGTCTTTATCTTTAGTTCCTAATGAAGTTATCCCTAATTCTGTAACTTCTATATGAGGTAATTTTAGATGCGCTCAATATGATGGTTGTAGTTCGTTAACTACTGCTGCGAATGAGGTATTACCAAATTCTGTAACAACGATAGATTCTAATTTTAGAACTAGACAATATAGTAATTGTTCAAATTTAACTACTGCTGCGAATGAGGTATTGCCAAATTCTGTAACATCTATATGATATAACTTTAGAACTTATCAATATTCTAGGTGTACATCATTAACTACAGCTCCAGCTGAAGTTTATTCTAGTTCAGAAACAGATATATGAGATAGCTTTAGATATTATCAATATTATGGATGCACTAGCTTAACTACAGCAGCCACTGAGGCGCTTCCAGCTTCTATAACTACGATATGAGTATGATTTAGAGAAGCACAGTATGAATGATGTACGTCCTTATTAACTACGGCAACAGAAGTATTTACTAACTCAGTTACAAGAATTGAGAGCTCATTTAGAAGGCATCAATATTATTGATGTACGTCATTAACTACAGCATCGCCTGAGGCAATGTCTAATCAAGTGACACGGGTTTGAAGTTATTTTAGGTCTTATCAATACGATTGATGTAGCTCTTTAGTTACGGCACCACAAGCAAATAATGGTTCTATACCTTGAATTGGTATGGTATATAACTTTAGATATTATCAATTTGCAAATTGTACTTCATTGGAGATTTGAGCTGAAGAGGATTTGCCAACTTGAGATTCTTGAGTTTATGGAAGTAGCGAATTAAGTTGTCAATATAGATGATGTCCTTCGCTAAGATATATTATTCTTCACGCTTGGCCAATCTCTCATTCTGATATTTACTTTAGAATTAATCAATTTAAAGATTCTTGAAATAACTTAACAATAAAAATAGTTTGAAATTCTGTGGACTGAGCCTATAATAGTGCCTGATTAAATCCTGATAATGTTAACGAGATTCAAGTTCCTAGTGCGCTTCTTTCCGCATATCAGAGTGCTTCTAACTGGAGTGCTGTAAGCTCTAAATTCGTATGATATTAATTTTAAATAAATAACATAAAGATAATTATGTCTTTAATAGCACATTACCCTCTAATAGCTAATTGAAACGATACAGAGGGAAATTATAATTTAACCAACTCTAACGTGGTACCTTTTACTCAAGTACAATGAGTAACTTGTGCGAAGTTTAGTGGTATTGACTACCAATACCTTCACGTAAGCCAATTCCCATTTTCAGGAGATATAGAACTCTATGTTAACTTTTGGATGTGTAGCACAACGAATAATTATTCTAACTATCCATCTGTCATATGATTAGGTACTACACAACAATGAAATGAAAATTTCTGTGTACGAATTAGTCCTGATTATGGTAGTATATTATGTACTTGATGATGGGATTGTGACGCTCATTCAAACTATGTAGTTCCTACAAATAAATGGATTAATGTAGCTGTAGCATATAAAGACTGAGCTATAAAAATGTATGTAAATGGAGAGAATAAAATAGATGCAACTATCCCTTCATATAATATTACTTGATGAGAATTCAGCGTTTGAGGTCAACCAACTTGAGGTTCAATATTTACGTGATGAGTAAGTGATTTGTATGTCTATGATGCAATTCCAGCTAATCTAGAAACAGAAATAGTCGACCATTATAACGCTACAAAATGAACATATATAAAACCTAAATTTAATCTTCATTCTATATTTGGGACCTTTCATAAAAAAACTTCCACTATTTAATTAATAATGAACAATTAAATATGACACAAATATTTAAATGAGATGCGTCTATAAGAAATGTTCGTTTATGAGGGCAGACCATTTGAAAGGTGTTTAAATGAGATGGACAAATCCGACCAACATACATTCCTCCAATAGATTATCACGTAATATGAGATTTTACACAATGAAGTGCTCCTAGTTGATGGGACTGTTCTGGTGTATCATTTACTGCCGATTGAATAACTGTCGGTAGTTGAGAGCCTTATTGAATGGTAGTCAATTCTTCAAGCTCTGCACAAAATCCTTTCCCATCTCTTAGTAATGCTAAATTAGTTGTAATGGATGTTTCATATGAGTGTTTATGAAATTCTTGAGATAGGATACAGGCTCAGTTTATAAACTGATGACAAACTGTTGTAGTATGATTATTAGATAGTAATTGAGTTTGAGCCAATATGGATGGCGACCCTTTTATTCAAAACGAAGATTGAGCAATTACCGTATACACAGAAGATGTATTTAAAGTAACGTTATCTTTAAAACAGCAGACTTATGATTATGAACAATATCTACAAGGCGTTTATTCACACGTATGACAATACTGAACGGGAGATACGATAACAACAGCTGATGTGTGAGCGATTAGGGGAATAAACTGATTAGCTATTTCGTTCAACTGAAGTGTTTGCATAAAATCTATAGATGTATATGTTTATATTGACGATGAACCTGTTGTAGTAACTACTCCTTGAATATATCATAATGCCTCTTTAGGATTAATCTCTTTATCAGATGCTAATTGAGAGAACCGAGTAACAATAGCTGATAAGAACCTATGAGCTTCTAAAGTCTATGACCCAGACGACCCAAATCCTGATTTATGATATTGCTATCAGTGGTGAAACAATTGTCCAGATTATTCAAGGACTTGATGGACTGACGCACTTAGAGATGCTTCTAGTTATTGACCAAATCAACCTTTCTATAGTACAACTTGGACTAATCCAAATTGGTGAAATTGGGACAACCCTGCTAATAATAACCTTTGGTGATGAGAAACTTGAACAAAGGAAGCGATGAAATGACCTTGTCCTATTTGATTTAATATATGAGATAATAGCGTAAATCAATGAGCTCCAAATGGTTCTCAATGGACAAGAATAGGATATAACTTTAATAGTTTATATGCCAATAGTTCAAATTATTTACTTGCAGATGAAAATGATAATCGATGGTCTGCGACTGCAAATATTGATACTCACGCATACGTTATCTGTTTTGGCGCTAATTGACGTTTAGATACAAATACTTGAATGTATAAAACATATACAAGTTATCATATTCGTCCTATAAAAAATACTTCAGTAATTCCAGATTCATCTTGGACTCCTTTATATCAACTTAGTAATTAAAATGTGAGAAATAATTATTGATTCAAATTATATCTCTAAAGTAAAACTAGGAGATACAAACGTAGGGAAAGTCTATAAAGGTGATAATCAAATCTGGCCAAGGATACAAGTAGCAAATTATCATATGATGCGGGACTTCACAAATTGAAGCGCTCCTAGTTGATGGAGTTGTACATCTACTTCATTTACTTCTGAATGAGTAAAAGCAACTGGTAGCAATGTATGAGTAATGGAATTTAGTCTTCCTTCTGCCGCATTAAATTCACTTAGGAATGCTCAATATGTAGAATTTCTTGTACATTATTTTTGAGAGACAACCAGTTCTCAAATAAGAGTGCAATTATTGAATCCTAATGAAGTATATCCTGTATTATGATTTAATTTTGGTAGTGATTGATGAGATGTGCGTTATAGAGTTGCTAGCCAAAGTTTCGGCTCTTATGACTCTTGGGTATATGGACATAATGTTTCTAGAATAGCTCTTGACTTAATCCATCCTTACCAGTGATATAGTGATGGAAGAAAGCTTTTATATCAATGTATCTATAATGTATGATGACGATGAGAGCGTGCTACATATGAAGATGCAGTAAAGCTTAGATGAGCCACAACACTTGAAGCAAGAATAAAATGAGATTGTTATATAAAGTCTATAGAATTAATCTCCATAAGTACAAATCCTGCTATAGCTCCTTGAATATATTGGAATGATAGTATGTTATGATGAATGCTCTCTATGTCAGATAATTGATATCAGTGGATTTCTATAGCAGATAAGAATTTATGAGCTAGTAGTGTATATCGTAGTTGAACTCCTAGAGATTCTACCGCTTGATATTTTTATCAGTGGTGAAATAACTATTGACATTCTCATTGATGAGTCGATAATCCTACTGATAAATTAATATGATATGCTGCAGACATACCAAGCCACTGACCAGGAAATTATTTTAGATACCCAGCATTTAGTTGAGTAGGACAATGTACTTGGTCTAAAGAATATAATTATAATCTTTGGTGAGATACTACGGATACAAATGCTTGAAGGCAATGACCTTGTGATAGTTGATTCCATATTCCATCTGTATATGAAGCAATGAAATTTAGATTTTATTGGCGAAGTTTAATATATCGACGGCAATGACACTCTGGCTTATCATTGGACGATTTGTTTGCCCCTACGTGATATTATGAAGGTGGCGATTGAAGTTATAGAAGCAGTTCAACATTTTGGCGAACGTCTACGCCATTTAAGCAAATCGATTACCCTTATAGCTGAGATGCTCGGGGTTTTTCGCTTGGTAATGATTCTGTAACTCGAGAAAGGCTATGTAACAACAGCGGTGTACATATTCGTCCATTCGCAAATGCTTCATACTATCCAAATGCTTCCTATTGGACTCCTTTATATCAAGCAAGTTATTAAAAATGTGACAAATACGTAAATGAGATAATCTTATAAGTGGGGTAAAGCTAGGAGGACAAACTATCAGAAAAGCATTTAAGTGAGACGCTCAGATTTGGCCTGTATATGTTCCACCTGTTGTATGAAATATAATTAGTTGTGATTTTACAAATGAAACTGACCAAAGCCTTATAAGCCAATGATTTCAAAGCGTTTGAGAATCTTATTGATTAACTGTCTCTTGAGACTGAAGTTGACTTAATTGGGTAACTTATGAAACAGATACAGCAAGTGGTATAGAATTCCCATACTCTGCAAGTCTAGTTTGAAAGCAAATATCTTGGACAGCATATGTACATAAACAAGATTTTGACTTATGGTGAGGACCTAAGTTGACACTACATATGAACCCCACACAAACTGGTCGTAATAAATATAGCAACATATCTTATATACCTTTAGCTTGGGTTGTATGAGAATATGATTCAGGCTGGCCTACATATTCTAATGTAGACGCTTGATTTATATCTATATATGGATGAAATAGATACGATTGAAATAAATCTTGAAGTGGACTATATCGGTGAAGTTTATATGCCCCATCTTGATATGAAAATCTTTGATTCGGAGCTGACGTTTGAACGTATAAAATGGAATGATTTATTGATTTTGATACTTGGGCCTATCAAAACACGCGAACTAATCCAAATTGAGACACGTATACTTTTGAAAGATACTTCACTCCATCTGACACATCACAAGAAGCTAAAGCTATAATTAATAATAGTTTAGCGTCGTCTAATAAACATTTTTCTATAGAACTTTCTAGATGACGGTGATATCACTGAAGAGATGTTGATAGACGACTGTCTTTATATGTAGATGTATATTAATATTTACTCCATTACACAATAATAATTTTTACCTTTTACCAACACCAAAACCAATGACAAATGATAATTCAAAAAGAACTCCTTGTCAAGTTTACACAAGAGTTATGTGATATATAAGACCTGTAGAATGATACAATCTTTGAAAGAAAAGTGAGTTCTATTGAAGAAAATACTTTGACGAAAATAAAATAGATAATTCAGATTTTATTAGAAAATATTCAACACAATGTGAACAATCAAAATAATTACGGGGGAATTTTGTTCCCGTTGCCATATGATATCTCCTATGCTAAAGAAATATGCGGAGGAGAATGGATTATCTTTCATAGAGAAAGATATTAAAAATGCTAATCCAGATGAAATTGAAGGGGCTTCTATGTTACCTGTAATTTATTTCTGAGATGAAAGAATTGAATACGATGATGCTCTTGCTAAGGTTATGAAATAGCAGGTAATACCGTAGTCAAAAATATTTTAAGACACACAAATAATACGATGTGGATAAATTACTTACTTCAAATTATTTTATCTAAAATAAACATTTTAAGAATGGTAGATACTGATAAAACTCCAGAATTAACGGAGGAGAAATTAAGAGCATTTGAATGAGCTCTTACATTACCTGAAGATATGGCAGAAGCTACAGACTTTGAAGCAGAGGAAGCTATCAATATAGACTACTCTGTAAAGCTACCAGATTTCTTTTCTCTATGAGAGTGGATTTATAAGACTTCAAATCAAGGTAGTCTATGAAGCTGTACTTCTATGTGAACAACTCACTGAACTCAAATCCTTATGGTAAAGAAAGGGTGAGTAAAGCCTACTAATTCAAATATTGTCACTCCAGATTGGAAAGACTTATGGAGTAAAATGGGACATAGCACAACTAAATATGACGGTTGAGACTATGTAGAAACTGCAGTAAAAACTGCACTAAAACAATGAATAAAAACAATAGAAAAATGAGACGAAGTTAAATTTGATTGATATGCTACATCTGCTTGGGATATGACAGATAAATGTATTGACACTATGAAGAGATACATTTATCAATGATGTCCTATTGTACGATGTGTAAGATGAGATAAAAATACTTGGACACAGATGACTAAATGAGAAGTTAAAACTGTGCCTACAACTCCTACGGGATGACATTGTATAGCGCTTGTCGGTTGGGACGCTAACTGATTCTGGTTTATTAATAGCTGGAGCGCTAACGATGGTAAAAAACTAAAATCAAGATTCCATATTTCATATAAAGTAATGAAGGATTTTGGTTTGAAATTCAACTATAGATATTGGGTTCTCTATGTTAAAGAAGATGCAAAGAAAGACCCAGAGTATCTAAAAAGAAAGAATATAGCTTTAATAGTATTACAGGTTCTAAAGAAACAATATAACTGAGAATCAGCTGATGTACAGAAAGCTATAGTATCTCTGAGTCAAGCATTAAGAAAAGCTTACCCAGAAATAAATGAAGATTTACCTCTATAATAATTTATTTATGTGAGAAGTTTCAACAGGGGGAATGGTTGCCTCAATAGCTTGAGGTGTCTGCTTAGCTTGAATATTAGAATATTTTCAAGTTAGTTGTGAGACAGTAATAATCCTCTTTGTTATGCTTGCGCTAGATTATATATTTTGAATACTAGATGCCTACTTAAGAGATAGGAATAGTGTTACAAGTGACCAAATGCGAAGATGATTCTGGAGAAAGATGACTAGATGGATGTTGCCTTTGATAGTTATAGCTATACTTAGATGAGTTGGAGCGGGGGATTTACAAATGGCTTCAACTGTAATCTATTCTATTCTAATTATAACTGAAGGGTATTCTATTATAGGACATTTCTTCTCTATTAATACAGGTAAAGAATTACCAGAGATAGATGCGTTTGAAATGTTAATCAAATTTATTACAAATCTATTAAAAGGTAAATTGCCTGAAGTTAAAGATAAAGATTTAGATGAAGAATAATAATATGGGGACCAACAAGCATAGGATAACAATTAATTGACAAGAGTATCATTTAAATAAAGTGATACCTGCCGATGCCAAAAGCGAGCACCACATTATTGGTAGAATGAATCGCTTACAATATAACACAAATGAAAAAATAAACAAGGTGCTAATGCTAGATAGGCAACACCAAGCTCTTAATAGATTCTACAACCAAGCACAAAGCCCACACGAACAGCTAAAGACTATGCTAGAAATATGGGAACCTGTATTAAGCGACGTGGTGAGAGAAGAATTATATGCTATTCTCTCTCTGCCTAGATGAGCATTTTATAAAGAAGAATTAGTAAAGAGAAAATACAAAGATAAAGAGTTATTCTCTGATGAAATGAGTCACTTTTATAAGAAAAACTTATAAAGTTATAGTAAAAACCTTGAAAAATATAATCTATATATAGAGAAACCATTTCTCTATAGCCCCTAGTTATTCCCCCGATAGCTAGGGGTTTAATTTTTAATAGTTAATTTTAATTGCTATGAGAGCACTTAAAAATTTTATGAGAGACCGTAAAAAGGATATGCTAGGTTGCGGAGATTGTAAATGTAGAACTTTACAATGCTGGAGACTAGCTGATGAATATTGTGATTGTTGAGATTACAGCACTGAAGAAAACGTTACTCCTGTAGAGCCTGTAGAGCCAGTAAATCCTGATATTCCAGACGAACCTATTAATGATGACGATAATGACGATAATAACAATAACGAAAATAACGAAGAAGATAACAACGAAGAACCAGATATTTTAGATTTAAATGAATTAAATAGTTAATTATGGCTATATTATGAATAGATGTAGCTAGGAATAATCTGCAAATAGCTTGAAGAAAGTATGCAGAAATTCAAAGGCAGTTAGATAGATATAATAAAGTATTTGAAGCATATTCTAATGCTAGCCCAGAAACACAGATAAGAGCTGAATCTGTAATTAGATATGCTCTAGATGTTTACACTGGATTAAAGAAACAGCAAGAAGAAAATGCTATGAAAATGTATGAAGCACAGCAATGGGTTAATTATTATAGACAAAATACCCCACAGACAACACAAACAATTCAGGGTGATTTACAGAATACCCCATCGCAAGACCCTATAGTCGATAGAACTGAGGCGGCTCCTGTGGAAACGGTACCTGTAATAGCAACAACAACTCCTTGAGCATTAAACAATAATGCTCCAACAACAAATGTTGATACTACTACTTTGAATAACACTTCTGTGGCAACTTCTAATGTACAAGTTAATCCGACAGCTTCAGTTTGAACTACAAATATAATTAAATCTCAAACTCCTAAATATCCTAACACAACAATAAGTCCTGTACAGACAACTACTCCAAGTAATGTTAATTGGCCTAACTATTGACCAGGTAGTGTGGCACAAATGCCAGGTACTTGAAATGTTCTTTCATTTAATACTACAATGCCTTATTCTACTTGAAGAAAGACGACTACTAGCAATTTATGAAAGACGGTTAATGAATTGTTTAGGAAATGAGCTACATATTTATATAATTATTTAAGAAAATAATGCTTACACAAGAACAAGCAAATGCTTTAAATCTTGAGCAACACGCTTTAGAGGCAGCAGAGCTTAGACAGATGGATGCGCAGAAGGAGATAGACAAATATGAAAAACTCCTTACTGATATTAGAGATAATATCAATTCCTATACTCCAGAGCAAAGAGAAAAAATTGCCGATATGTTACCTAGATTAACTGAGGGATATAATTCAGCAAAAGATAAAAGGGCTAAAGCTGAGGATGATTATTGGCAAAGAATTAATAAAATAAACGAGTACAAAGCATTAGATGCCCAACAAACTGCTCCTGCTCCACAACAAACAAGGAGAAGAAAAGTAGAAACTCCTAATAATTATTTTGGTGGAGAGTGATGGTCTACATTACAAGATGGAACTTTAATCTCTCCAGATGGAATGACTATAGTTTATCCTGATTGAAGTATATCTTTTGGAGAAGCTGGAATGAGCTCTATTAATGATGCAACAGGATGGATATCTACTCCAGAAGGACCTAGATATGGCTGAGGTATTAAAACAGTTATTCATCCATCTACACAACAAGAACAATATATGACTCCTATTACAGAATGAATAGGATGGATGTCTACTCCAGAGGGACCTAGATATGGTTGAGGTATTAAAACTGTAACACAAGAACAACCACAACAATATATGACTCCTATTACAGAATGAATTGGTTGGGGGTCAACAGCTAACTGACCAGCTTATTTAGGATGAGTTAGAACAGTTAAAGAAACTCCACAAGTGGTAAACTCTGGTAGTGCAGTTAGAGCTCCTCAATTAAAATGAGTTGACCCTAACTTTGTATATACTCCTTGAATGAAATTAAGAACTTGGGGTAATGGTACAGGTACTTTAATTTAATAATTTAGAATAATGGCAACAAGAGACCCAGACTACATACTAAAGCAAATTAATAGTTTGCTAGACTGAAGTAAGACTCCTAGCCAAGTTAGAATAGAGGATTGAATTAGTAGAGGTAGTGATGCAGCTCCTACTTACACAGTGCCTACTAATGTACCTGAATGATTAGGTAGTGCGGCTCCATATTATCACTCTAATACTTTCACTCCTTCCGAAACATATAAGCTTCGTTCAGAATGATATTACGACCAATGAGATACTGCCTTATGAGATGCTTATAAGGCTTTATGGAATTGAAGTAATATTTATTCTAACACAGCGAATCAAATTACTGACTTCTATAGCCAATTAGCTAGTGATGTAGCAAAAAGAGAAATGGCTTTAGCTTGAGTAAAAGAAGGTGTGGCTAATAAACTCTTTAATGGTATTGAAGAAAGTAAAGCTTATGTTAATAGTATGTTCTGACCTAATGGGACATTAACTAGAGAAGTAAATAAATATTACGACGACTTAGGGAATTATCTATCTACAGATGCCTGAAGACAAGCTGCTACAATAGCTGCACAGTGAGCCCACACTTGAGCTTCTTTAGGTTCTATTAGAGCACAGCAAAATGAAGCATATAATCAAAGCTTCCAAAGATATATTCAAGCTAAAGAACAAGAAATTAATGCAAAACAAGCTATTGCTAGTAATCTAATTAATTTTATGTCAACTCTCAGAAAAGAATATTGAGATACAACAAATACATATATTATTTCTCAATATCAAAGAGCTAATGATTTATTAGAAGCTATTAGTCAAAGTATTGCTGATGCTAATAAAGAAGTTGCTTGAGCAAGGTTAACGAATGCTACAAAATCTAGTTCTTCTAGCAGTAATAGTATGGGAGATGCTTTATGATGGTTAAGTAAATTACTTACATTATGAGCAGAAGAAGAAACAACAACTGATGAGTGAAGTAATGAAGAAGATGAAAGATTTAGAGTTGTATCATAATTAAAATGGCACGTAATATATTTAGTAGGCAAGTGTGGAAACTTCAGCAAAGAGGTTTCCCACTAGCCGATGCTAAACGTATAGCATATAAACAGCAAGTAAAGAATGGGAACATTCAGCTGTGAACATATCAACTTACCGACCAGGGTAAGGAATATTCTAATTTATTCTCTGAAAAGAGAGCTATAATTAGAAAGAATAGGGCTAGGCAAAATCAACTAGCCAAAAAACAAAATGCTTTAGATTGAGTTTTAGACTAAAATGGCACACTGTAATTTATGTAACAAAAATACAAGATGTAGCTGCAAAGGGGGATGATGTCCTAATTGTAACTCAACAAATAAACAGATATCTTTCTTGAACGACTTGCTCAAATTCTGAGTTAGCAAAGAAAGTATTCTAGCAGACCTAAATAATATTAGGAGATATGAATGACAAATAGATAGTTTCACTATGTATGAACATCTTACTAATGCGATAACTGAAGAAGAATTTGAACAGGCTGTTAAGGATTATCTTCCAAACAAACACAAGAAAGCGAAACCTGTTATTCAAAACGAAGTTGTAGATGTGTCTAATAGAGTAAATCCAGATACAAAACATAAATTCCCTAGCTCATCTGCTTGGAGTAGATGTGAATATTGTTGGGGAATTAGAAAATATGTAGAATGAAAAGAATGTCCTGCCCACAAGAAGGACGAATAATTTTAAATTAAACAATTAACTTAAATGACAACAACAGCAAATCCTTTGTTAGAAAACTGCTGTAATCCTTGCTGCTGAGATAGCGGATGCAAAGGTAAGTGAGCTATTAACATTGTCTCTACAAATCCAGATTGCCTTAGAGTGGACACATCTGAGTGTTGAGTTGTAAAGCTCGAGCCGACTTGTCCTTCAGAGGTTATAGCTTGAGATAATGTCACAGTCGAAACTATTGAATGTGAAGAGTGAGCTAGTTGTAGCAAAAAGTATAAAGTTTCTGCTAACTGCGAAGACACAAAAGTAAAGGCCTGTCCTAGTGATACAAAAGCTTGAACCTTAACACAAAAGTTAGAAGCTTGACACGCAATTACACTTACACTAAATTGATGTGATTGAGAAACGGATAGTAAAATTCGTATCGATGTAGATGATGATAAGGTTAAAGTAGATATCCCAAAAATTAAAGTCATTAACAATTCTAATGTCGCTATGCTAGCAGTCAGTTGAGATGATTGACACACAATAACAATCTACGATAAAGAACAAAGCACATATGATAATATGTGTTGTTTGTGATTTGAATCATCAAAAGATTATACTGATGTAGAAACAGATGGTAGTGCAAACTCAAAAAGACCTCGCTTCATTTGAGAAGAAGGAAAGAATTGGGATTTGTTCACTTGAAATAGAGAAATGGCTACAGCTCAATGAATTAAAATATTAGCCGATTGATACTACAGAGTTTTCTGACAGATTACCGTAGTAAACAATATTAAAAATGACCCATATTTTAATTTATGAAGATGATTATTGAGAATTGATTGAAATACTACAATCAGGCCAGAACTAGGTAATCGATATTTATCTACAGCAAAGCACTGAGCATATGCTAGACAAATATTACTAGATGCTTGAACTTGAATAGATGTAGATAATGATTGAGTTATCTCTACAGGTAGCTGACAGTGACAGACAGGATGAGATTTTGACTGACCTTGGATGACATTCAATATCGATACTCTAGTAGATTTAAGAGAATGAGATATTGTAACTGTGTGATATCGTCCACAGTCAAATATGGATAGAGCAAAGAATATAACTTGAAGCTTTAGATTTGTAGGAAAAGACGATAGCTCAACACATTTCCAAGCTTTATTCTGAGGAACTGTAATTTGAGTTCATCAATTAGCTCCAAAGTTATTCCAAGATTGAGCTCCAAACAAAGTTTATGAAAGATTTTAATAATAAAAAAAGTCCCACATTTAGTGGGGCTTTTTTATAAAGTGAATATTAGGAATACAGCACTTAACGATACTATGAGTGTTATACATAATATAGTGAAGTTAAGTTCCATCTCCTTCATCCTCTTTTCAAGTTTGCTATTTTTTGAAATGAGAGTTTCAATTAACCTATTACAACTCTTTATCTGCTCATCCACAGATGTTTTCTCTTGGGTCATAGGTTGGCTCGCAACAGATGTTGCTACAGCATTCGACTTCGTGAACATTTTCTCTATCTGGTTGATAAAAAGATTTCTCCTCCTCTGGCCAACCATACCACATTTCAATTTTACCGTCCCTATAACTTATTAGAGGGAAGTTACAGAATTCATCTGATTCTACAGCACGACAGAAAGCCTGAAAGAAATCCCATCTTTTTCTTAACTTGTAGAAGTTTTGGTCAGCTGAACCGAAAGCTATACTAGCTCAATCTTTTGGTTCTGTTATACTATATTCATCAGCTATCCATAAGGTATCGGTCTTTGGCTCAAGGAATACAAATGCAGCCTGTGGGTCGCTTGTAAGCTCCTTAAGTTCTTTGTGGGCATCGGCGAGGACTTCCTGGAGAAAGAACTTTAATTCATTTGTAGTTTTAAATTTCTTATTTGCAAGTCTATTTTCTACAATGTTTAAAACATAGTCGATGTCTTTAATTGTCCCACATCCTGCAGCAATAAGAGTTACATTTTTTCCTACAATTTCCCTTATCTTAGGGCGATATCAATCTTTAGCACTAGACATTACTTGTCCGATAGTTACAGCATCATCTACAACTAATGTCCATCTGTCTCTTACTTTTGTTGCTCAAATAAGTGTCATTTTGTTTTTGTTTAAGAAAATAAATTAGAAACCACAATATCCTCCGATGAGTTTATATTCTTCTTCGTTCAAGAAGAAGGCAGGCTGTTTCTCTTCGTTAATTCTTTTTTCTTTGAATTCATTTAACTCAGCATTAGCTTCATCTGTTACTTTCTGATATTTATCAGACAATTCAGATAGCTGTTTATCTAAGTTAACAAGCTCCTCTTCCTTTTCATTATCCCAATTTCATCCAGCTTTTTCTTTTGCTAACTCGTTTCTTTTGTCTCCGATAGGTTTCATCTCTTCTGAAATTTTATCCCATTCAGGTTTACATTTTGTTTCAACCAACTCGTGAGCTTTAGCTTCAATCTCTGCTCCTATAGCTTTGTAGGTATCAGAGGCTTCTAATAGTTCTATAATTTTACTGATTTTCTTTAGGTCGTTGCTAAAGAGATTTACCAAATCTCCGAATGTTACAGAGGCAATGGTTGTGTGAAGCCACTGGTCAATAAGTCTAGCTTCTTTAATGCTTATAGCAGTTTGTTTTGCCATTTTTTTGTTAATAATTAGATAAATAGTTTTTACATTTTTTTAAATCTTTACTTTTGTGGTCTTCATCTTCATCCCACATCCAATCATTCGAGTTAGTAATTATAACTCTAGTTATAGGGCAATTCCTAATGTACCCCACATTCTTTGCAAACAATTCAGACACAACAAATTTGTTGTCGTCGGGGATTAATCCTACATCTGTGAATAAATCAAATAGTGAAGTAGCCATATTGTCTACATCTCATTTCATTTTATTCCAAGCAATAGAATAGATAAGTATCTTGCACGGAAAATATTCTAGCTTCCAATCAATACCACTTAATTTATCGACCATAATTTTATGTCGTTTCATATAGTTCTCGCTAGGCAATACTGTGTGTCAAAACACTCTTTTGCTGTTCTTCTTTGGGAAGATGTTTCAGTAGAAATATAGTTCAACTCTATCCTTGCTGTTGTCCGTTACTTCTACATCCATTATATCCCATTTCCATTGTTCGCTAGGACTTAATTCTTTTTTCTTTTTAGGCATCTAGTCAATATTGTAGACGTAAAACGTTTCTTGTATAATTCTTTAGCCAATTGATTATGGATTGTAGGTCAGCAATATCTACATCAAGTATATATCAATGAGAGAATTCTCATTCAGAAGTTTTTACGTGAACATAGATTATTCAATCTCAATCTGTATGTAGGTCAAAGAATTTTTCTAGCTTCTTAATAGGTTCTTCTAGCGCATAAAAGGCGCAATCAAATTCTTCTAAGAAGTTTTGTAAAGTTTCAATAATAGCTAAGTCTTGTTTCTCCATTATTCTATTTTTTTGAATAAATTCGGCAACTCCTCACATTTAATTACATACATTTCTGCTCTGTATCAATCTCATCATTTCGTCGTACGTTTTTCTGTGTCAATAAGCCTGAGTATTAATTCTCACCTTTCTTGAACTCGCCACTCTCATTTGACATTATATACTATATAGTCTGCTTTGCTAGAATAAATACCTGAAGCTATTCAGCTACATCTTGTTTCTATCACAAAGTTTCAAGTGTTCGATGCCATAGTGTCGAATTTAACCTCATAGGTTTCTTCTCAGTCTGGGGTAGTTATTTTAATATCCCAATCTTTAAACTTACCTTGAGCGATTTCTAATTTAGAAATCCTTTTAGTGGTAAGTAGAACTTTAGCAAATTCAATTTGTGCATCTTCCCCAATTTTTAAATCGTTTACGAATGTCATATTTTTGTTTTTGTTTATAAATTAATTCCAAGAGGTTTTTTTCTTTCTACCTCTTTTCTTTTTAGGAGTTTCTTCTACAGGAGTAGCCTCTATAGTTTCAAATACAACCTCCTGTTTCTTTTCTTTTTCAGTAATTTTTTCCGTTACCTTAATATCCAATTGCACCATATCACCATCTAGAATAGCATTATTTATTTGTGATGTTTCTTTGTAGGTGAAAGCATATTGGGTAAAGATTTCAGTAACATCTTCTGGAGATACCAACACAAAGCTAGCTTCGTAAGGTAGCTCTACTTCATTTCATAGAAAGAAAGAATAATCTTTTACTTCTCTTTCTACTACAATATGCACAAGCTCTTTCTTTTCTTGTGCTTTATCTATCAACCAATTGATAGCATCTACTAATCTATTATAGTCCCCAATACCTGGGGCCCTTCTAATGTAATCTAATTTGAACATCCCCATTAGTATGAAGGTAAAACAAAATTGTCTATTGCTAAAGCATCGGTATTCCTAGTTCCCCTTTTTTTCTTCTTAGGAAGGGGGGCTTGGGACCCCAAGTACTCGGGTTCAGAAATTTTGGCCGGTATTTCGGGTTCCGCCTCAACAATGACTTTTTTCTCCTTTTGCTCCTTTTTTCTTACGAGAATTTCCTTGTCCAAGGTATCATTCTCAGTTTTAATTCTTTCTAGAGCTTCTCTTTTAGATTTATTAGCCTCAAGATATTCTTTCACTAAAGTTTTACTTTCTTTAGCAATTACCTTAAATGGCTCTGGTAGTTCTGAGATAGTCTGTGTATATAAATCCATAACTATTGTGGCTAGTTGAAACTTGTCCAACTCTATATTGTGATTGTCTAGATACTCTTCACATACCTCAATTAGCTTAGCATTTATATCGTCAAGCATATCATCTGGGTCAGCTTTGTTGTGCTTGATGATTACCTCCAATCATACCTTCTCCAAAGAGAACTCTAGTATTCATTGGTACACAGTTATAAACTGCTTTAACTCTTTACGAGTTCATTTAGCGGTTGTCTGCATCTTCTAAATCATTTTGCTCGATAAATCTTTTTACTTTAGTAGCAATTGTATCTACTATATCTCTCACATTATAATATGTGGTTTTCATTAGTCTAGCTATTTCGTACTTTCATCTACCTTCTCATAGATATTGTAGGACTTTAGCCTCAAGTGGGGTAATCACATTGTTTACGACTAATACATATTGTAGCATATCGACATCCATATCATAGCTCCAGTGTTCGCTATCTCTAATGTCGTCGATAGTATAACTTTCTGGTCCGAATTGATTGAGTTTGTTATATAACACTCAACCTCATCTATTAAATAGATACCATAGCTTACTGATTTTCTTTTCGTTAGCAACATCTTCTCTAAGAAGAATGTTGTCTGCGATTAGAAAGCTCTCAGAAAGAATATCATCTTTGGTGTAGGTATAGTTTTTGTGACGTAATAGAGGGTTCTTCCTCATAAGTAGTTCCATATTCTCGTATAGGAATATTCTACCTTGTTCAATGTCTTTTTTATATAAATCTAATACCCTTTCATAGATATTCTTTTGCATTTTTTTGTTTTTATTTTGGTAAATTGAGTTCATCTTCTAGGCACCTAGCACAGGTTACCAATGTAACTCATAGGAATTTACTTACACATTCATACATATATTGGTAAGCAGTTTCAGCCAAGTGGATATAATCTAAATCATCCATCTTTGTATTTAGAACTTCTTGGCTAAATTGATAAATGGCTATAGAATGCTTAACCAAACACCACATATGGTCGTCACACTCTATAGCCATTTCCTTTAATTTTCTCATAGCTAATCTTCTCTCCTCCAAGAGGCTTTCCATTTTCATCTCGTGCCATACACTTTCCTCTTCCAAGTCAGCAGCTTCATCTTCTGAGAAGACTTTTCTGTTGTTTAAATCTACTTGTAGAGAATTGTATAATTCATAATGATGAGAATAGCTAGCAATAAGATTAGCAATGAGTTCAATGAGCTCTGTTGCAGCTCAGCGTTGACTATCTTTATTCATTACATTCTATCGAGTGAGCCTTCCGTGGTTTCTATATGTCCCTCGTGTACTCACACTAAATAATCGTAGAGCTTTTCTTTTACGAATTGCTCTGCTTCATCTCTCTTAACAATATGAGTGATGTTTTGGTGCTGCATTTTCTTTTGCTTTGTGAATACAAGATAGCTAAACGAAATTGCATCTATATCTGGATGCTGTAGGAATTGGAACCAAGGGTAAAACCTTCATTGATAACATCAGAAATCTCGTTTCTCTGTTTCGTTCCATTTTTTCTTAGCCGTCTTGCAATCAAACAACATAGCACCATTCATTCACCAATCTATTTCCCCCGTCAATATAATCTTATAACCACTAAAGTCTACCTCAACTGCACTCCTAAGGTTTCTTATATCATACATACCAATAGCTTCGTACTGCTCAGATAGAGGTATTAGTTGTTCTAGTCAGTCGTATAGCCAAGTGAATTGCTTGTCTTCTTCTCAACTAGAAGAATAATATCTCATTCTCTCTGGGTTCATCATACTTCTTGCTATCTCAATCTGATGTTGGGCTGCCTCAACTCATTGATTAATTCTAGCAAAAACTATATTCTCCACTAAGTTTCAAACCCAATATGTATTGGCTTTTTTCTTAGGTTCCAACTCTCCAACGAATGGAGGTGTAGGAACAAGAGCTTTTTCTATCTCAGTAACTGAGACTATGATAGTTTTATAATCTTCCTTAAGAGGTGCAAATTGGTGATAGAGCATTAGTAATTATTTTGTGAACTAAAACGGAAGTTCATCCGTATCATATTTATTTACAGGAGTTTCTTCTACATCTTCACTGTCACTAACTTCATTCTTGTAAGTAAGTAACTTAGCACCCCATTCCTGTTGTAGAACTCTTTGTTCTGGAGTTAGAGGTTTAACTGTAGTGAATGATGGGTAAGTGTATTTAACACTTCAAGTCTTTCCATCTTTAACTTCTTTCAAAGTTACAGTGTTGTTAGCTTCAGCATTTCTGTTCTCATTACTAAATGAGTTCATCCATTCTTGTGAAGCTGCTCATTTGATACAGAATGTTCTAAGTACATCTGTTTCTTTAGGGTCAATGTAATGTACATTAGTTGTAATCTTTAACCCTAAAGCCTTTACCTTGTCTTTGATATCCTTCCAAAGTCCTTCATAAAGGATTTCTCAATTGTTACTTCTAACTGTAAATGGGTCATTAGCAAATGAATAGATTTCATTTGACCATACTCCACCTTTATCAGCTAAGTATCATTTAATGCTATAACTTTCTGCTATAACAACAAACTCTTTAGGTAAAGTAATTTCTTCTTCTTCTTGTTTGTCTCTATTCCAAGCGAAGAATTTTCAGTTCTTCCAGTTAGCCCAGGAAGATGAGGGATGTCTAGGCTTATCGCTAGTAGGTTGTCCAAAGATTGGCATCTTTTTTAATAGGTTAATTAAATAAAGGTAACCCTTTTTTAACGATTTAATTTTCTAAGTCAAGAGGAATTTTTTATTTTGTCATATAATATAGATTTTTCAGAGTCAAGAACCCTGTTTTTTCGTCTGGTGAAAAACATATAGCATCAATCAAACATCACACCTCTTCATTAAGTGATAACACAGACGCTTGTAATGGTGAAGGTAGGTCTTGTTCTAGAATGAATTGTATCAAAGACTTTGGTAGGTATACAACTCATTCCATTACATCTAGCTTGTCTCTAGTTATAATCTTAATGGTTCAGTGGTCGTAAACTACGGTGTAACCATTTACTGCTTTATATGGATTTAGTCCCATAGTTGTTTGAATACTAATGTAAAAGTTTTTCTTTCGCAAGTGCGATGAAACTTTCAGGCTTTGACCTCTCGTAGTCTTTCTCCCCTACAAGTCTAAATCTAATAGTGTAAGGATAATCTTTCCTCATATGGCAAAGGAGCCATCGGCCCTTTAGACCGAGAAGAAATTCTACTTCGGTAGAGAAGTCTCAGTCGAGTTCATCCGTCCATTCCATTTTGTTTGCTATAGCCTCACGGTATAGCCCCTGTTTGGTTTCGTTGAATGTCATAGATTTTCGCTTGCTAGATGCTGTGTTTTTCATTACATAATATATTTTTTAAATTCCCCTTGACTTCGAATTGCTAATCTGTATAAAATACCTCGCTGTCAATATCTGCTAGTTGACATTTTCTAATTTTCTATTCCAACTAGCAACTCCGAGGTATCGGCAGACTTTAAATCATTTTGTTTGGGCTCTTTTCAAGCTCATTCAAACACCTTTGTATTTGTGGGTAAAGGATACATTGGTAATACGATATTGTAGATTGGCTTCTATTTTTAGCCATTCTCAATTATCATCGGCTATTAAGTAACTCCAACCTTTCTTGTCGGTTGGGGTTGCTACTATTAGCTCATTAGTTAACTGTCTAGTTAAACGCGATAGTGTGTAATAATTGTTCATCAACTCTCAACTAATATAATTTAAAATAGTTTGTGATACGAAAGTGGTAATATTACCACTTTTTTATCTAATCAAATGATTAGAAACACTAGGTAGTACCGTTCTGAAAAAACAAAAGACGGTCGGCAAAATATCTAATCGATAAATTGTCCACCGTCTATGTTTAATTCCAGGCATTTCATTTTTTGTTTTTGTTTTTGGGTAAAGTTTTGATACCAACTACCTTATACTGAATTTAATATTAATTGCAAATGTTTTTTTATAAAGAGGATATAGTCTGTTCTGAGCTAGTCTAGCTCAAGTTTTTTGATTGCACTAGAATAGTTTTTCGTTCGTCACTTACACTCGCTAGTACAATAGTGGCCATTGAGCCAATCTTGCCCAGTGGTTCTATTCTCTCGTCATTTCTCTACATAGAGATTTACTCGATACTTGATGCTGTCTTCTATAGAAGAAAACTTTCTTTTAATGTATCCATTCGTGGTTTTCTGCATCAATCAAAAGCCGTTGTTACTAGGATACATCCCCTTCTGGAAGATAGAGCTTTCAGCATTGCTGACCCCTATTACATCCTGAATGCACTTTTTATAGTTCTTTACTTTCGAAGAGCATTCGTGTACGATAGTATAACTTACATCGTAATTCCCCACAAGCTTGTCAACTTGTTCTGCAAGTTTCTGCTCAGTCATTTCCCAAGTGTAGATGATTTGTTCCTCTTCCACTTTGGGAGTTGTAGGAACGACTTCTTCTACGGTTTCCCCCGTTAAAACAGATACTTGCATTTCGTTAATGATATCCTCGGTATGTCCTTGGTTGTATCATAATATGAAGACTAATATAATTACCATAACGGCAATTAAAATCTTCAATCGTTTGTTGGTCATTCGATTTATTAAGAATTAAATCTTCCCAATGTATACTATGTATACAAAGGTGCCGACCATATCCTCTTGCCCTCTTTAGAGTAGCTCCAGATGATTGAGCTCAATCTCCGAGAACCGTTGCGAACAACTACTACTCTTGGCTGAGGCTTCCACCTCTTCGTACTTTATTTCTCTCACACATTTCTTCATAGCCACACAATGTTTGGAATAAACATTGACGGCAGCTTTCAATTTGTATTCAATGTTTACAAATTGGGGTCTTTTCTTTTTCTTGGTCTTTTTCCATATAATCCGTATAAGAAATAAAAGTCTCTATATATAGATTATATTTTTTAGGCTAATCAGTATAACGCATTATATTAAAAAGTCTATTAGGGAGCTCCTCGCTGTGCTTATTTTGTCTAAGCTTTTTTATTATCTTCCTATATTGATATGGACGAAGACTTCACCGATATGAAGACTTCTTATTCGTTTTCCATTTGCCCCTTTTATCTTTTCGTACGTGACGACAATATGGGCAATGGCAACAACCAAAGCCCATACTTATAAAATTAGAAGAATACATTGTAAGTTAAGATTAAATTCCAAATTAAAAAGATTATGAATAATACTAATATTGTAGCATCGTGGAAATCAAACTTCCCCTCTAAATCTTTAATCTGTTCATCTTGTCTAACAATTATATCAAGCATCAACTTATCTACCTTTTGTAGGTTCGCTATAATATCAATAGCATCTGATAGGTTCTCTGCATCTGTGATTTGGTTTTCCTTTATTGTCTCTATTGCTTTCTTGAATCCTCATTCTCAATCAACTCAGAAACAAGCTTCTTCTGTAGAATAGATTCTTTCTGCATACAAATCTAAAACCCTTCCGTGCTCAATAATATCCTTAGCTACTCAGAAAACTGCTTCATTTAAGAAGTCTAAGTTTTCTCTTGTACTTTCACAAGTACATTCTTTTTTAGGCTGTCTCATAATTAATTACCATTAAAAACTAAATATACGGTATTTGGATTCAATTCACCGTCTGCTTTCTTCCTCTCATATTCTTCAGAGGTCAAGTAGTTGACACAGTCAGCTATTCCTGCTGTAGGAGTGGCTCAAGCCGAAATGGCTCAAGCTCTAACCACAGGAGCGTGGTCATAGAGATATTCTCTTTCCCTATAGAATTCATCAATATTACCCATAGTTATTCTATTTGCATTACCTATCGTGGTTGTGGTTATTGTAGGGTGTAATCTACTTCATTTCTCTATCTCTATTAATTGTAACTCCTCTCTAAAGTATTCTCTAGGTGGAAACTGTATTTGTGTTACATTAGGTAAGATAGTACCTTCTCTAATTGGTGACAATTCCATCTGAAGGGCTCTTAAAGTTTCGTTAAATCGCTCACCCAAAGCCTCATAAATAACTTCCGCTACATCTTGGTTCATATCTCTAGCAAGGTCTGTTAGTATAGAATACAGGTCTGGTCAAGGGACAGTCCAATTAAAATTTGTTCCATCTCTACTTTGAAACCTTATAACTCAAATAAACTCGTTTGGCTGGAGAGAGGTAGGAGTATTAGGCCACACTGTAATCACAACCCTTCAATGCATAAATGTTTTTGAGAGTCTATTTCCCGTATCAATAATGTCGTCTTGCAGTCTCATTTTGCTACTTTAAGTAACTAAATATGTGGGCAATTACATCCACAGTTCGCCCATTCCCCAATTGAATATACCTTTGCGTATCGCTTACAGCACTTGTATAATTATCTGGTAGTGTCTGAAGCCTTTCGCATTCAACAGGCGTGAGCTTTCTAATTATGTCGCCATTTAACACCACATTCTTCTGGTCTCCACTAGCACAGGTTGTAGTAAGAGTAGGACATTTATCTATATAGCTTGTATACTTTAATCTCCTATGTCCAGGTTCATATGGCATTATAGGTCTTCATCTTATTAGTTTAATTCAATTAGACATTTTACCACAGTGTGTAGTAAGAGTTCCCATCTTATCATCTGGTCATTTAATGTTAGCAATAGGGTCTTCAAAACCTCACCAATTTGCTATCATATCAACCTGCTTTTGAGATAAGATATATTTCTCATCTACCTCCTCTAGCAAAACATCTTTCAAAGTTATTCACTTATCCTCTGGTAGTTGTATCTCTACCTTAGCATAAGTCCCATCGTCTTGTAGTTTACCTACCCAATACAATCTCTTTCTATTCTGGGCACTAACTAAACTAGAGTTTATCTCTATTGGTGTTATTCACCAGAGTTGCTCGTTGATAATGTTAATGAAATCTTTCTTCATTTTTACATTCTCGAGCAAGAAATATTTAGGTTTGTAATACTTGACAATGTCTACAAATTTAAAGAACAATGCACTCCTTGGGTCATTAAAGTTTAGCATCTTACCAGCCATACTAAATCACTGACAAGGGCTACCCCCAAAGATTAAATCAATTCAATCTAATGGCCAAGTTTGCCAATCATTAACATCACCCATCTCTATAATGTCTGGATGGTTTGTGGTCGCAACTGTAATTGCGTGTTTATCTATCTCACTAGCATAGTAATGAGTGAAGGATATTCAAGCTCTTTTTAATGCTTCATATCCACAAGCTATTCCGTCGAATAGTGAAAGTACTTTCATTTTTATTTTTGTTTAAGAATAAAGGGTTTTTGTTAGAACAGGGTCAATTCAGGGTCAATTTTTTATTTATTGATACTGTTTCAAGTATTTATTAGTTCGGACCTAATATATACATTATCGGGTAACTGTGCTACCCCTTTTCAATATTCTATTTCTAGATATACCCACACACAGAAGATTAATAACTCTATCCCGAGTATGTAAACGAGGTATATCAACCACTTCTGTCGTTTCTCTTTCTCCATCGAGTGATAATCTTTTCAAGTAAAATAGTTATCTTGTCCCCTATTAGACAGGGAAGACAGAGGTGAATAACCCAACTGTCTTCGTGTGTCCAATATTGTTTACAATGTCTGTTGCAATACATACAACTCTCTTCACTAATAGCTTCATAATCTTCCATTGTCTCTTCCAATAATTCACTAGCATTACTATCCAATGTAGCATCCATCCTTCAATATTTTTCTTTCAAGTCTACCGTCCCCCAATTTATTTCTGCTAGCTCCTTCATTGTGTTATATCGATAGTCGACCCACTTAGCTTTCTTATCTACACTAGGAGTGAATGGTTTAAATCGTTTCATTATCCTTTTACTAACTCAATAAAATCATCTAACTCTTTATCAATCATTTCTCTTATGGTATTCTTCAATTCCTCATATTGAGTAATTTCTGGGTTATCAAAAGATGGTTCTCATAGGTGGTCTAGATTAGCATAGGAATCAACCACATCCATTATTTCATTAGCTAATTTTTCTGCTATACTTATCATTTTTATTGCATCATCATTATAAATGAGCTATCTTCTCAAGCCATAGTTACAGGTAATTTACCATCCCATCTTTCAATCCATTTTAATTTTACATATTCAGCACCTCATTGGTTTTGAATAGCTTTAGCTTGAATTTCAATAGCCTTAGCTTGTGCTTCAGCTGCAACAACTTTCTGCTCAGCTTCATACTTCACCTGTTCTAGCTTATTCTTTTCAGCTAATGCATTCTGTTCAGCTGTTACCTTAGCTTCAATAGCATCGTTGAATGATTTAGAGAAGTTGAAGTTTACAATGTTAAATGATTGAATTTGAATTCCATAAGCATCTAACTTCTTGTTTAAAGCATCTTCAATTTCTTTAGATACAACACTTCTTTCTGTGATTAATTGTTCAGCAGAGAACTTAGCTACAACAGATTTAAACACTTCTTGGATAGCTGGTTCTAGAACTTTCTCTTGTACTTTTTCTTCCCTACCTACATTTTTGTATAGGTTAACTACCTCACTTTCTTTGAATTTGTAATTCACTACAATTGTAGCATCAACAGTCTGCAAATCCTTTGAGCTAGCTTCAGTAACTCATTCAGCTTTTTGTGTCTGTATATTATATTTTACAGACTTAGTAATGAATGGAGTTTTAAAATGTAACCCATCCGTGTAAACAGTACTGTTAACTTTTCCTAGTGTAACAGTAAATCAATTGTATCCAGGTTCAACTACAAACCAAGAGTTAAAACCACAGATAACTAGGAGTAAAACGATGATACTCCAACATCAAACCATAAAGTTTTTCATAACATATATGAATAAAAAAATAAAAACTAATTTTTATGGACGAGGTAATTTCCTTATCCAACTTTTAAGCCAATCGCTTATCCAATCACCCAGTTCACCATCTGTAGCAAGGTCAATCACAACAAATAAGAATAGCAATCAAACAATTATAATCCCTATTATAGGTCCAGTTCACCAAACTTCGTTCATAGTAATACAAACAAGAAATAAAAGTTATTCTTTATCTAATTTTTTATGTAGCCATTCTTTAGCCCTATCCTGTATGAGTTCTGACAACTCCCCATCAAAAAGTCATAAATCAACTATCATAAATATCACAGAGAGAAGTCCTCCAATAAGGATTATTGCTACTATAGTAAGAAAAATTCAAAGTATTAGTCACATAGTAATAT
>Ga0247611_10000647_pt1 | contig 68992 bp, 52 predicted proteins | sample 177DNAGHGhighgp2_FD_192422 | JGI IMG/M metagenome (GOLD analysis project Ga0247611, IMG submission 192422) | Sheep rumen microbial communities from Palmerston North, Manawatu-Wanganui, New Zealand - 1770 DNA GHGhigh gp2 | ecosystem: Host-associated > Mammals > Digestive system > Stomach > Rumen...
ACCCATAAGGATACGATTTATCTTACGGCCGATGCGGTCAATGCCCTTTGCCTCGCTCTTCTTCTTGGCTTCCACGTCAGGGTTGTAGTGTATGCGTATATCGGTGGTTTGGGAGAAATAAATAAGGTCGAAATGGTGGATGTCTGCGAAGTGATATTCCTTTTTACCGACAATGACTTTATCTTCCGTGATGATGATAGGAGGTATATGTAATACCCGCTCACGAATGATAACGGATAGACCCCACAGAAATACTGCACCTGAAAACAGCAGCATAAACCAATTCAATATCCAGAACCGCTGGTTTAATCCTTTAGTAATAGGGATGAGAAAAACGATGGTTAATCCCAACAAGAGAAGAAGAACGGGCAGCACCACCCAGACCTTATGATATAATTTGATTTCTTTCATAGATGCTTTATTTGGATGCAAAGTTACTATATTTCTCGGGATTACAATGCAAATGTCAGTGAAATAAACGAAAAAACTCTAAACTCTTAGCTCTATACTCTAAACTTTTATTATCTTTGCAGCGTGAATCTAAAAATAAAACGTTTATGAATTTGACAATCTCAATGAACACTGTGCTGAACTTCCTGCACTCGATGGCACTCTCGACGAGCAACAAACGTTGGCTCGCCGACCACTTGTACGAGGAAGTGAGAGCCGAAGAAAAAGCCGCACCAATAGCTAAAGCTAAGCGGAAACTGAGCGAGAAGGAGAAGGACGAACTGTTCTACAGCGTAGCCGGTGCATGGAAGGACGACCCAGTCGGCGACGAGGTACTTGAAGCCATCCGTATCGGTCGTCAGCCCGCAAGTTATGAACGCAAACTGGCCTATTTCGAAGAGGATGAGTAAGAGAAAGTACCTGCTTGACACCAACATCTGCATCTTCTTTCTGCAAGGTAAATATGGCATCAAGGAGAAGATACAGAAGATTGGCCGCAAGAACTGCTGTATCAGCGAAATCACTATAGCCGAACTTCTCTATGGCGCAGCCTACAGCCAATCGGAGAAGCACAGCCGTGATGTGGAAATCGTATTGGAGAACCTGACCTTGGTTCCCCTTTTTGACACTTTGCCCACCTACGCCGAGGTGAAGGCTCACTTGCGTCGCACCGGATTGCTGATAGAGGAGTTCGACATGCTCATCGGTTCGTCAGCTGTCCACCACGGTTACGTGATGGTGACTGAAAACTTCGATCATTTCGAACGCATCCCCGGCATCGATATTGAAAACTGGGTGGAACGTCCGGAGAACAACAAGTAAATAGAAGCGTTATTATATATAATAAGGTATAACGATTCGGGAGGATGCGCCGTTTGGCGGCATCCTCCCGATATGTTTGCATGACCCATTTCAGTAGGGTGCTTCACTTTTCTTCACTTGAGCTTGATGCCGAAGACATAAAAATGCGGAATGGACTTTACAATGTTGGAAGAAAGGTCGGGCTTGATGATACTCTCACCGCAGAAGCGACTAACGCCAGTCTCTGGTTCATACCAATAGGAGCCATACAAGACAAGAGGGATGATTTTCCCCTTTTCGAACGGGGGGACAAGTTTGAAAGGGCGCGACTCGTAAATATATCTACTCTTAATTGGCTCCTCGGGAGCATAAATTGCCCTTAATTTAAGACGTCCGTTGAAGCCTCTCTCCTCGGAGAAATTGAAAGTATAGATGGCTGTCGAGTCATTACCAGATGGTGCAAAGCCGATGACCAGCTTCTCGCCGAGGCTCATGGAAATACCGAAGCCGAGCACATCCTTCGGTTCTTCTCCCTTCACATATTCCATCACAACTGGCTCAGCCTGAGCACCGTTGAAGTCCTTCGTGTCGAAACTATAGACCATATAGCCCTGGGCTTTCAGTAAAGTTAGATAGTCGTTAATAGATGCCTCGTCTATTTTGATATCCTGCGCCGTTGCGGTGAATGTGGTAGCAAAAGCAAGGATGAATGATAGGATGATTTTCTTCATGTCGTTTTGGTTAATTTGCTTGCAAAAATACAATAATTTCTTCGCTTTTAATACAAATTTCTTCCTATACAGGTAAGTTAATTTGTCTCATTTCAGCGCCTTCTGCATCCGTACGACCTCGTCATCAATGTATTTGTTGAGACAACTGACGATTTCAGGATAGTAGTCGTTGAGCGTTGGATATTTGTCGCGGTTGGCGGCATAGTAGCGAAGAGAGGCGACAAGTTCGGGCATCCAGTTGAAGCTGCGACAGACTTGGTCGACCAGTTCGTTGAGCACTTGCTTCTGGTCAAAACCCTGGTCGAGCATATAGAGGACAACGGCAGCGCGGACGATGCTTTCGTTGACGACGGTTTGCCAGTCACCGTATGCCTGCCGTTCCATTGCATAGGCTGAAAATTTGCGGAGCTTCTGCCCGATAGTAGCTATCATGGAGGCGTTGGCCTCGTTGTTGAGCAGCGGATTGACGAAGGAATGGTTGAACTCATGGATAAGCGTCGTGGCCATGTCGGCACCCTCGCCGTAGGGCTTGCCCGTCTGTGGGTTGATGTAGTAGCCGCAGATGGCGTATGCCTCACGTGGTTGTCTGGGCAGCTGACGGCTGGGGCCGTAGTTGCCACCGCCGTTGGTGAAGCCGATGACGATGCGGAAGCGGTCGGTGGGGGCGGTGCCGTAGAAGCGGGCATACCAGTCCTGATGGAAGTAGGTCATGACGTTGGCCTCGTAGGCCTTCAACCCCTTGTCGTAGAAAGAGCGATGCTGCTCGAAGAAGTCGTGGAAGCGGGTATCTGTGTAGAACTTGTTGAGTTTGCCGATGAAATCGTCGATGTCAACGTCCTTCCAACGCTTTTGTAGGTCGGACTGCTCACCAAGGAATCTGATTTTACCCCTGTCGATTTCGAGGTGGATAGCCATGCTCATCACGGCATCATAACTAATGGAATGCTGATTTCGCATGCTCTGGAAAGAGGCCACGGTGGCATGCTGCTTGTAGGGAGCAAACCACGCCTCGGTATCCTTGGTGTACTGTCCAGCCATGTCCATATTGTACTCCTGATTGCCAGCCGTGCGAGCGAGGATGGCCATGAGTTCTATGGTCTCGCTAACTTCAACTTTGATTTGCGCCGTTGTAGTGAATGTGGCAGCGAGGGCGAGGATAGTTGATAGGATGATTTTCTTCATGTCGTTTCACTTATATTTGCTTGCAAAGTTACAATATTTCTCGGAAGTACAATACAAATTTAAGTCAAATAAACGAAAAAACACTAAACTCTATCCTCTAAACTTTTATTATCTTTGCAGCAGAAACAAGTAAACGACACGAATTATCAATTATACATGATGTCTGGTAACTAAAATAGACCTCAACTTGCAGCATCGTGAGAACGAAGCCGATACGAAAGAATTCTTTCCTAAAAAATTTTCACTCTATATCAACTCAATAACCCTGCGTTATCAGGCAATAAGGGTGGGTTATTGGGCAATAACGCAGGGTTATTATTTGTAACTGTTCCATTATTATATAAACAATAAGAAAGAAGGAATAGAATAAAGAAAAGCAGCAACTCAATCGGGTTGCTGCTTTTCTTTTGTTATCCTACTTTATCAAATCGAGACTTCTCTTTACGAAGTTCGTCAGGGCTTCACCACGCAGAAGACCGTTCTGCAACAGGGCAAGGTCGATGAGCTGATGCACAAGAGGATTGTCTTTGGCGTAGTCGCCAATCACACCTGTCTTCTTCTGGCGCTCTGCTTCGATGTCTTTGTTCACCTTCTGCAGTTCGTCCTTGCTCTCCTGACTGATTTCATCGTATTTCTTATCCTTATTACTCTGGTTGATGGCGTTCTTGCGAGCCGTCAGTCCTTTGATTTCTGCTTCGATAGGCTTCAGTGTTTCTGCTGTAGCAGCTTCGCCCTCTTCCGTCACACGTTTGATGAGTGGGTGGTCTGTATTCACCACAAAGGTCATCATGTCGGGCATCTCACCGTAGAAGTTCATACCCTGCTGGAAGCGCGACATGTCTTTCATACGACGCATGTATTCGCTCTGCGTGATTACGATTGGTGCCTGTTCAGCTCCCATTGCCTGCTCCTTCACGTTGAATTCCGTCTTCTCGAGTTTTGGCAATTGTGTCTGGAACAAATCCGTTACCAATCCGCCTTCGTCATCGTCGAACTTATTGTCGCCTGTCTTGTCAATCAGACGATCGACCACATCAGAGTCAACGCGTACGAAACGTGTCTTCTCAAGTTTCTCCTCCAACAGTCCAAGCATAGCTGAGTCGAGTTCGCCGTCCATGATGAGCACACTATAGCCCTTCTTCTTCGCAGCTTCGATATATGCATATTGCTCGTCCTTGTGCTGGGCATACAGATGAACCAGCGTGCCGTTCTTATCCGTCTGGTTGTCCTTTATCAGGGTCTTATATTCCTCGTAAGTGAAATACTTGCCCTCGGTATCCTTCAGCAATGCATAGTTCTTTGCTTTGTCGAAGTAGTCTTGCTCTGTCAGCATTCCGTAGTTGATGAATATCTTCAGGTCATCCCACTTCTCCTCGAAGTCCTTACGGTCGCTCTTGAAGATGCTCTGCAGACGGTCGCTCACTTTCTTGGTGATGTACGACGAAATCTTCTTCACGTTGCTGTCGCTCTGCAGGTAACTACGGCTCACGTTCAATGGGATGTCGGGTGAGTCAATTACACCATGTAGCAGCGTCAGGAACTGAGGCACGATACCCTCAACACTATCGGTTACAAAAACCTGATTGCAGTATAGCTGAATCTTGTTTTTCTGCAACTCAATGCTGTTCTTCACCTTTGGGAAGTAGAGCACACCTGTCAGGTTGAATGGGAAGTCCACGTTCAGGTGAATCCAAAACAGCGGTTCGTCGCTCATCGGATACAGTTCACGATAGAACGCCTTGTAGTCCTCGTCCTTCAAATCGGCAGGCTTCTTCGTCCAGAGTGGGGTAGTGTCGTTGATGATATTATCCTCAGCTGTCTCTACCTGCTTCCCGTCTTTCCATTCCTTCTTCTTGCCGAATGCAATACTGATTGGCAGGAAGTGGCAATACTTCTTCAGCAGCGATTCGATGTTACCCTCTTCGAGGAATTCCTTACAGTCATCGTCGATATACATGATGATGTCCGTTCCACGATCCTCTTTCTTCGCATCCTCGATGCTATATTCCGGACTGCCATCACATGACCATTTGACAGCCTTACTGCCGTCTTGCCAACTCTTTGTCACAATCTCCACCTTCTTGCTCACCATGAAGGCGCTGTAGAATCCAAGTCCGAAATGACCGATAATGGCATTCGCATCCTCCTTATATTTATCAAGGAAGTCGTTTGCCGATGAGAAAGCAATCTGGTTAATATACTTGTCAATCTCCTCCTCGGTCATACCTATACCACGGTCACTCACCGTCAGTGTGCCAGCCTTCTTGTCTATGCTTACATGCACAGTCAGGTCGCCTGCATCACCCTTCAACTCACCCTTCTGGGCAATCGTACGTAGTTTCTGAGTAGCATCAACCGCATTACTTACGATTTCGCGAATGAAGATATCATGGTCGCTATACAAGAACTTTTTGATAACGGGGAATATGTTCTCGGTTGTAACCCCAATGTTTCCTTTCATAATCTATATCTTTGTTAATTAAATCTCATATAATATGTTGAATAACAACATGCCGATAAGCTATTTGCAAACCTCGTGCCAATCTTTACTTGCTTGACAAATTGACAAACTCTTTCTCCCTCTTCTATCTCTAACCCTACGGATATGAGTTCGACATGACTTCGATATGAGTTGATGCCTCCTCCCTCAACCAATAAACGATAAACGTTCTTTCGATACGAAACGATAGGCTCGGAGAATAGTGCGCCCTAGGGCGCACTGCAGTACTCCTTAAGGCGAACTCGAGTGCGCCCTAAGGCGTACTATAATATTTTAGCAGACGCACTAAATCTATGAGTAATAAACAAGCGGACAGGGTGGGGGCCTTGTCCGCTTGGTGTGTTCACGAGGTTCGTGTGTGAGGGGGTGTTTACTTCACCATGATTTTCTTTCCGTCGACGATGTTGATGCCTCGCTGCAGGGCGTTCATGCGTTGGCCTGCAAGGTTGTAGAGCTGACGAGGCTGGTTGTGGTTAGTGATGTCGTCGATGCCGTTGGATGTGCAGATAAGTTCAAGCTTGTCGATGTTGCAGTACGACCCTGTGATGGTGATGCGAATGATTTGCTTTCCCTCTGGCAGTTCTTTCGATATTTTGCCTTCGATCACGCGGTATGTGTCCCAGTTGTTATCGGCTGTCTGTGGAACGGAAACGGTTGCAAGTGTTGTGACACTTTCGCCTGATGACAGTCCGATGGTGAACTTGGATGAGTTGTTGCCCGACGATACAGTGGCTTTGTAGCTGTATGTTCCGGCTTGGGTAACGTTGACGGTGTATTCGCACCATTCGTCTGCAATGGTGTATCCGAGTGCGTATCCGTTGTTGCCTGTGACGATATCTACTCCTCCGTTGTCATTACGGTAGCTGGCTTTTCCTTCGTCTTCAGAATCGTTGTCGTGGAAGGTGAATCCTTCGCCACCTTTGTCGAAGTTCTCGGCTTCAATGATGCCTGGTATATTTATAGATTTATAAGGTGTACGTTTGTTGTTGACCTTCAGTACATAGGATGCAATATTGGATTCCTTTCCGTCGGCATCGATGGCTACGGCTGTGAACTCGTATGTGCCCGTATTCGATGGCTTGTAGGTGTATTCGTAGGGTGCTATGGTAAGAGTCTTGACAACGTTGTCGTTGAGCGAGATTTTCACGCTGGCAATCGTGGTGTTTGGAGCAGTGGCTTCGACCTTGATGGTGGTTGGCTCGCCGATGGTAGCAGGTGCTGGGTCGGCAGAGATGGAGAGCTGGATGTCATCGTTTATTTCAACATGACGAAAGTTGATTTTGTCGATGTTGCAGCTGCTGCCTGTGATGTCGAGGTGGAGTATCTGCTTGCCTGCTGGGAGCGGTATGAGCAGACGTCCGCTGAGGGTGCGGTAGGTGTCCCAGTTGTTGTTGCCTGTCTGAGGAACGGTGATGACGTCGGTGAGTGCTTCGAGGTCATCGCCTGTGTTGAGCGACAACTTGAACGATGAGTTGTTGGTTCCAGAAGAAACGGTAGCCTCATAGACATATATGCCAGGTTCTGTGACGTTCACTGTGTATTCGAGCCATTCTCCAGCTGAGGTGTAGCCGATGGCACGTCCGCCGTTACCCTTGACGATATCCACACCTCCGTCTGAGCGGTAGTTGGTTACGTCGCCTTGGTTGTTGCTGTCGTCATCGTGGAAGGCTATTCCGTCGGCACCAGAGTCGTAGTCTTCAGCCTGTACGACACCAGGAAGGCTGACTTCCTTGTATGGTGCACGTGGTTTATAGACGGTGAAGGCTCCGTAGCGTTCGTATTTGCTGCTGTCGGTAGCTGTTATGACAGCCTTGAGGTCATATTTGCCCAATGCTTCAGGGATGTATTCAAGTTCGTAAGGAGCTTCGGTGAAGGTCTTATAGAGTTTGTTCTTGATGTAGAAGTCGATGTGATCGATGGTCTTTGTGCGCAGCTGGGCACGTATGGTGATTGGCATCGGGTCACCTTGTGTGGCGCTGATTGTCTGAGGTTTGATGTAGAGCGATGCCTCTTTCTTCATGCCAGGGAATGGACTTTTGGCTGTCTTCGCTTTATCTGTAGCCATGTATTCGCGCAACCAAGTCATAGCTGGACGGTCTTGGTTGTTCTTGATGATACCAGAGTTGTCGACCCAAGTGGCTCCATGAATATATCCCCAAATGGTGACTCCTGCACAATATTCAGCCTCCCACATGATGGGGAAGATGTTCATGTATTGTTGCTTTTGTTGCTGGTCGTTCTCGATATCGATATCCAACTCTGTGATGTACATAGGCATCTTCAGTCCGTTTTGCAGCAGATTCATAGAACTCCTGAGGTTGTCTTTGCTGATGTTGGTCACGTCGTGTGACTGACATCCGTATGCATCGACAGGAGCACCGGCATCACGAAGGGTACGAACCAAATCGAGGTATGCCTGTGTGTCGTGCTGGAAGGTGTTGTAGTCGTTGTAGATGAGGATGGCGTTCGGCCAGCGCTCGTAAGCCAACTCGAAGGCCTTGATAAGCCAGTCGTAGCCCGTCTTTCCTCCACCACCCAACGATTCTTTCATCATAGGGTTGCCTTGTTGGTGCATACCCACGGCCTCGTTGACCACGTCGATCATCTCGAGGTTAGGATATTTCTTCTTAACGGCATCCATCCATGTGACAATAGCCTTATAGCGCTCTGCAGGTGAGAGGTTTGGTAGCCAGTTAGGATACTGCGAACCCCAGATGAGGGCGTGGAACTTGAAGAGGAAGTGATGGTCGCGGGCATATTTGATTGCGTTGTCGCATTGCCAGTTGAAGTTGCCGCGATTGCCTTCGACCGACCCCCACTTTGATTCGTTCTCGCAGGTGAGTTGGTTCCACATCTTCCAATAAGGCTCAATCCCTTGAACATCTACCTGATAACGGGTGGTGATGTTACCCAAGAACTTGTCGGGGTTGGTTGAGAGTTGAGCGTTCGATGTTGTCGAGATGAGCAATAGGAAAAGCGAACTCATCAGGATTTTGATAGGTAATAAATTCTTCATAAGCGTTGTGGTTATAATGTTGTAAAAAAGTTTTGTTTTGGTATGGCAAAGGTACATGTTTTTTTTCTTCTGAACAAAAAAATATCAAAAAAAATGTCGGAATCACAAAAAGATATATAAAGTTGGGTGGATTTGTGGATTTGAATTTTGTCGTTTTGGTAAATTGTTGTAACTTTGCAGGTCGAAAATTGAGAATAGCAGACGAATAGTATAAAAATATGAACGTAAGTTATAAATGGCTGAAGGATTATGTCGACTTCGACATGACGCCAGATGAAGTATCAAAGGCCTTGACCAGTGTCGGGTTAGAAGTAGAAAGTCTTGAGGAGGTACAGTCGATCAAAGGTGGATTGGTGGGATTGGTTGTAGCACAGGTGCTGACATGCGAACCTCATCCAGATAGCGACCATATGCATGTGTGTACTGTTGATTTAGGAGAAGGACGTGTGGAGCAGATCGTATGTGGTGCCCCCAATTGCCGTAAGGGTTTGAAGACCATTGCAGCTACGCTGGGAACAAAACTCTATGATGGTGACAAGGAGTTTACCATCAAGAAGTCGAAGTTGAGAGGTGTTGAGTCGAACGGAATGCTGTGTGCAGAAGATGAAATAGGTGTGGGAACAAGTCATGCCGGTATCATCGAACTGCCCGAAGATGCAGTTGTGGGAACTCCAGCAGCCAAGTATTACAACTTAGAGAGCGATTACGTTATAGGTATAGGTATCACGCCAAACCACTCCGACGCATGTAGTCATTGGGGTGTGGCTCGTGACCTTTATGCATACTTGCGCCAGAATGGCTATCAGACATCACTCCATCGTCCGGATGTAGATGGTTTCAAAGTTGACTCACAAAGCCTGCCAATCGCAATAGAAGTAGAGCAGCAGGAGGCTTGTCCTCGCTATGTTGCTGTATCAGTGAAAGGCTGCGAGGTGAAAGAATCGCCAAAGTGGCTGCAAGACCGTCTGACTGTCATAGGTCTGCGCCCAATCAACAATATCGTTGACATCACCAATTATATTATGATGGCTTACGGACAGCCACTCCATTGTTTCGATGCCGACATGATCAAAGGTCAGAAGGTGGTAGTGAAAACGATGCCCGAAGGAACTCCGTTTGTCACTCTTGACGGAGTAGAGCATAAACTGTCGGACAGAGACTTGGCTATCTGCAATGCAGAAGAGCCAATGTGTATAGCAGGTGTGTTCGGCGGAAAGGGTAGTGGTACGTATGAGACAACGAAGGATGTGTTGTTCGAGTCGGCTTATTTCCATCCTACCTGGATTCGTAAGAGTGCTCGTCGTCATGGATTGCAGACAGATGCCAGCTTCCGTTTTGAGCGTGGTATTGACCCAGAGGGACAGATCTATGCGGTGAAGATGGCTGCGATGATGGCGAAAGAATTGGCTGGCGGTGAAATCGCGATGGAGATAGTAGATGTGAAGAACGACTCGTTGCCAAAGAATGCTACCGTAGAACTCGAATATAAGTATCTGTGGGATTTGGCAGGAAAAGAGATTCCTGTTGAGACCGTAAAGTCAATATGTGTAGACTTGGGTATGAAGGTGCTGAATGAGACTGCAGAAACCGTAACTCTGGATGTACCTGCATATAGAGTAGATGTAACCCGCCCATGCGATGTGGTAGAAGAGGTGCTTCGCATCTATGGCTACAATAACATGGAAATACCAACTCAACTGAAGTCTTCGCTGACAATCAAGGGCGATTTGGACAAGTCTTATAAGTTGCAGAATTTGGTAGCAGAGCAGTTGGTAGGTTGTGGATTCAATGAGATACTGAACAATTCGCTCACCAAGACCTCATATTACGATGGTTTGGAAGCATTCAAGGCAGATAACCTTGTGAAACTGATGAATCCGTTGAGTCAGGATTTGGGCGTGATGCGTCAGACCCTGCTGTTCGGAGGTCTTGAAAGTATCAGCCATAACATCAATCGTAGGATGCCCGACCTTAGGATGTTTGAGTTTGGCAATTGCTACTATTTCAACGCAGCAAAGAAGAGCGATGAGAAAATTGAAGTGAGCAACGCAGAGACCTCTAAAGCTGTACTTGCTGCATACTCAGAGGACTATCATCTGGGATTGTGGATAACCGGTAAACGTGTGACTGGCAGTTGGGCACATGCCGATGAGGATACGAATGTGTATGAGATGAAAGCATACGTGCTCAATGTCCTCAAACGTCTTGGCACCCCATTTGGTGCACTTGTGTTCGCTGAAGAGTCAAACGACGTGTGGGCAAAATCTACAAAGATTACCAATCACGGAGGCAAGCTGATAGCTCAGTTTGGAATCGTAAGCAAGAAGCAGCTCAGCAAGTTCGATATTGAAAGTCCTGTTTATTATGCTGACATCAATTGGAACAACCTCATGAAACTCACCAAGGGCAAGAGCGTAAGCTATCAGGAGATTCCTAAGTTCCCTGCCGTTAGTCGTGACTTGGCGCTGTTGCTCGACAAGAATGTAGAGTTTGCTGCCATAGAGTCTGCTGCATATAGTGCAGAACGTAAACTGCTGAAGGACGTGCGTCTGTTTGATGTTTACGAAGGAAAGAACCTCGAAGAAGGAAAGAAATCCTATGCCGTCAACTTCACCCTTCAGAGCGAAGAGAAGACACTCAACGACAAGGCTATTGAGGCTGTCATGAACAAGATTGAACAGGCTATCGTCAAGGCTACAGGAGCTACGGTTCGTGGAAAATAAAGTAAATAGTAAATCGTAAAAAATCGTTTATAATATATGGGAAGAGCATTTGAATTTAGAAAAGCCCGCAAACTGAAGAGATGGGGCAATATGGCAAAGACGTTCACACGTCTGGGTAAGCAAATCGCGATTGCAGTAGCAGAAGGAGGACCAGATCCTGACAATAATGCACACCTTCGTGCTATCATCGCTACCTGCCGTCATGAAAACATGCCTAAAGATAATATCGACCGTGCCATCAAGAACGCAATTGGTAAGGATAAGTCTGCATGGAAATCGATGACCTACGAAGGATACGGACCTTACGGAATAGCAGTATTCGTTGATACGCTGACAGACAATACCACACGTACTGTAGCAGATGTTCGTAGTATCTTCAATAAGTTTAGTGGAACACTTGGAACCATGGGCTCTTTGGCTTATCTGTTTGACCACTATGCTATGTTCTCGTTCAAGAAACCAGAAGGAATTGATATGGACGAGATGGTTCTCGACTTGATTGACTACGGAGTAAGCGATGAATTCGACGAAGAATATGATGAAGATAAGGACGAAACACTTATTACCATCTATGGCGATCCAAAGAGTTTCTCGCTGATTCAGAAGTATCTTGAAGACCATAAATACGAGATTACTACAGCTGAGTTTACATACGTCCCAAACGATTTGAAGGAAGTGACTGACGAGCAACGTGAAACAATCGATAAGATGGTTGAGCGTCTCGAAGAGTTCGATGACGTGCAGAACGTATATACGAATATGAAATAATATAATAATAAGGTGAAGGCAATATACCATACCCACGGAACATGTGCACAGGCAATTGAACTGGAAGTGGACGATCAGCATATTATTCAGAGCGTGAACTTTGTCGGAGGATGCTCTGGTAATACTCAGGGAGTGTCCTTGTTGGTTCGCGGACAGAAAGCCGAAGATGTCATCAGCCGTTTGCAGGGAATCCGTTGTGGTATGAAAACGACATCGTGTCCTGATCAGTTATCTATTGCGTTGGCTGAAGCCATCAGACGGATTGAGTTAAACAAAGGAACTAATGAACAGAATTAAACCCATAGTATGCCTACTGGCAACCATGTTGATATTTACAGCATGTCAGGAGAGCAAACGAGACAGGATTGAACGCGAGGCTCGGGAGTGGACAGAAAAGAACTGCCCACGTGCGGAGTTTGACAATCTCATCATCCTTGACAGCTTGGTGTTCCATAATGATGGGAGCAATAATTTTACCTATTATTATTCTGTTCATGGCGATTCTACTGAAATGGCTGAGATGGAAGCTCAGTATGATCAACTCTATACGGCATTGTTGACTGCAGTTAGAAACTCAGTAGATTTGCGTCACATCAAGGCAGAAGGGCTGAATATCATCTACTCATATTACAACCCAGAAACAAAGGAGGAAATATCTTCCTTCTGTTTCAGACCTGAAGACTATAACTGATGACCAAAGACGAGCGGATACTACGTGCCAGAGAGTTGTTCCTGCAAGGTTACAACTGCTCACAAGCGGTGTTCTGCTCTTATGCAGAAGATTACGGAATTCCGCTCGAGCTTGCTCTAAGAGTGTCTGCTTCGTTGGGTGGAGGAATAGCACGTATGCGTGAAACCTGTGGAGCTGTGTGTGGAATGGCGATGTTGGCTGGGATGGAAGAAGGGCAGACACAGCCTAATGATCCACAGCAGAAGCAGAAGAACTACAAGATAGTTCAACAACTGGCGAGTGAGTTTCGTGAAAAGCATGGAAGTATCAAATGCTCCGAGTTGTTAGGGCTACGTAAAGATGCACCAATAGAGGCTACTCCTGATGAACGGACAGCCGAGTATTATAAGAAACGTCCCTGCTTGCAGATGATAGAATCTGCAGTAGAAATTTTTGAAGACTGGAAGGATGGCAGAGTGGACGATTGCGCTGGTCTCGAAAACCGGTAAACGGGTAACCGTTTCGGGGGTTCGAATCCCCCTCCTTCCGCAGAAGCAAGATAATGCGATTGTAATTTCATGCGCTGATTTCGCTGTGTTCGCACACAATTTTCTCGGTTTTTTGTATATTTTTCTAAAAAAAGATTGTTTTTATAGAAAAATGATGTAACTTTGCAGCGTGAAAGAGAATTTCACTTAGGTTTTGATGTATTAATTTGGTAAAAAGAAAAGATTATGTTACAGGAAAAAGCTGGAAACATCGCAGGTACTATTTGGAATGCACTTGCAGAGAACAATGGTCAGACTTACAAGCAGATTAAGAAATCTACAAAGTTGGCTGAGAAGGATTTCAATCTTGGACTCGGTTGGTTGCTTCGTGAAGACAAAGTAGCTGTAGTTGAAACAGGTGACGAGAAAGATCCTTACGCTTACTCTTTGAAGTAATTAACACTTTAAGAATTTAAGAGGTATACCAATTCGGTGTACCTCTTTTTTTGTATATGCCTAATTACATTTTATTCTGTTTTTCACAAATTATACATTATATTTTAAAAAAAAGCAGATAGTAAATTGTGAAATTGTAAATATTTTGTACCTTTGCATCGTTATTCGGAAACGAATTTCCCGTGAAGGTTCGCATAACAGCGATTAATTGGGAACAGAGGTGAGAATCCTCGACTGTCCCGCAGCAGTGAACTCCGTTCTAACAGACCGACACGAAGTCATTGTCCGAAAGGATGAGAAGACGTCGGAACGTGGAGTAAGTCTGAAGACCAGCCTTTTCGGTTAAAATGTTGATTGTCTTCGATGTAAGGACATGAGACACAATTTGTTTTTTTTTGTTTGCATATACAACGATTATGTTTAAGAGTTTTAACGGGTTTGCACTCGTTGACGCTTACCATAAAATGCGTCATGAGTATAAGTACCACCCAGGAAGAGTACTTAAGAAGTGTATTGAGGCTGTCATTGTTTTGATTGTGACACTCGTGTTGTGGAATATGCCTACTACGGCGTTTGGTATTGAAGGACTGACAGTTGTTCAACAACGTATCATTGCCATCTTTGCTTTTGCTACGCTCATGTGGATTATGGAAGTCGTTTCGTCATGGGCTACATCGGTAGCAATTATTGGGCTGATGCTACTTTTTTGTAGCGATTCTGGAATCAAACCTTTTTGCAATCCTGATGAAGTAGGGCCGTTGCTGTCCTATAAGGGTGTGATGGCATGTTTTGCTGATCCTGTTATAATGCTGTTTATTGGTGGATTCATACTGGCAATAGCAGCAACGAAAACAGGGTTGGATGCTCAGTTGGCAAAGGTGCTTCTCGTACCGTTTGGTAAGAAGAGTAACAATGTGTTGCTGGGTTTCCTCCTCATCACGGGTTTGTTCTCTATGTTCGTTTCTAATACTGCAACAGCAGCTATGATGCTTACGTTCCTTACCCCAGTATTCCGCCAGTTGCCACCAGAAGGAAAAGGAAGAATTGCACTCGCCCTGTCTATTCCGATAGCTGCCAATCTCGGTGGTATGGGTACACCTATCGGTACTCCTCCAAACACGATTGCTTTGAAATATTTAAATGATCCCGACGGCTTGAATCTCGGTATCGGATTCGGACAGTGGATGCTCATCATGGTGCCCCTCGTGTTCATACTGCTTTTTCTTGCATGGATACTCTTACGGAAGATGTTTCCTTTCACACAGAAAACAATCGAACTCAGTATAGAAGGAGGTATGAAAAAAGGTGTACATTCCAAGATCGTCATCGTTACCTTCATAGTGACCGTTCTCCTGTGGTTACTCGATTCTGTAACTGGTATCAATAGCTACACAGTGGCACTCATCCCGTTCCTTGTGTTTGCAGTTACGGGTGTCATCACGCGTCAGGATTTGGAAGAAATCAACTGGAGTGTCATCTGGATGGTTGCAGGAGGTTTCGCACTTGGCTATGGACTTAACCAATCAGGATTGGCAGAGTTGGCTGTAGAGAGCATACCATTTGGCGAGTTCTCCCCAATGCTTATACTTATCCTCTCGGGCCTCATCTGCTACACACTCTCGAACTTCATTTCTAACTCTGCAACTGCAGCCCTTCTCATGCCGATTCTTGTGGTTGTTTGTGCTGCGATGAGTGACAAACTTGATGCAATCGGAGGGACATCTACCATTCTTGTTGGAGTAGCAATCGCAGCTAGTAGTGCGATGGTGTTACCTATATCTACTCCACCAAACGCTTTGGCTTATGCTACAAATCTTGTTGAGCAACGCGATATGGCTCGTATTGGACTTATTATTGGTATTTTATCAATTGGGCTTGGTTACGGAGTTCTTTATCTTATAGGAAATCTACACATTATATAGTCTTTACCTTTGACACAACGCAAGTCGTGTATACGTGTTTTTTAATTAGTTTGTGAGAGGGGCGGTTATTGTATTTATACCGCCTCTCGCTTTTTATTGGCTTTTCGCCCTTTCACAATAGGAAGAACTGTGTTTTTTATATCAAAATACATGCTAAATGGTTATTAATTTGTAAATTTGCAACAGAATACACTTAGCTTATCGTGAAAGGATGAACATGTTAAACAACAAGAATCGTAAAGAAATGAAAAAATTAGCGTTTTTTGCCATTTGTATCATGGCTTTAATGGGAATAGTTTCCTGTAATGAGAATGGAGGAAAGAATGTAGTAGATGGCGGTCATGGAATAGGAATAGATACAGCAACTATCAATGCAATAGAGCAAGAAGAAGCTGCTGATGATATTGATGTAGCCCCAGAAGACTTATGGACGGAAGAGGCTGTTGAAAAGCAAGTACGTAAATACTTTGATGCGGTCAATGCAACCTTCGCAGAAGGGTCGGATTTGAGTCCTTTTGATCTTGATAAGAATTATTATACTCAATATTGGAATGAGGTTTACGACAAGGTAAACAAGAAAGACAGTCAGCAGTCAACAATAGAGACATGTTTCTTTATTGATGACAATCACTGGACAGGAGGAATGGAAACACCTCTTGAAATAAAGAATATGAAAGTTGAGTTGCTTACTGGCAATATGGCTGAAGCACGACTCACACTTGTGGAGAAAGATGGAGGTTTCAGTCAGGAAGAGATTCTTTCGTTAGATTTCGAAAATAATCAATGGCTCATCAGGAATTGGTGTCAACCAGGAGAAGAGATTTCCAAAAGCATCTTATGTAAGATGGAAGATTATATTCGATAATCCTTTTTGAACTTGCTTTTTGATTAGCACGATAGGAAAGAAACACCCCGAAAGTTGATGCTTTCGGGGTTATTTGTGTTATTTCGTGAGTTTGATAGCAAAACCTCCTCCAGATGCCATGTGTATAGGGATACGTGTCGTATTGTTAACACTACGTGTCTCGATGCGATAGTCAGTTGCGACATGATCGGCATTGATGCCATCCGTAGCAATTTGAGCTGTGAAAGTTCCTGATGGAAGGAAACTGAGATCAAGGGTGATATCGCGTGCATCCCAATTGGTCTCTCCACCTACGTAGTAATTGCCTTTGCTATCTGTTCTTAGGGTGACAATATATTGCCCCATTTTGCCATCTATGACGCGAAGGCTTTCGTAGATTGATGGTAGGGTTGCAATAAAGCGAGTACACTCGGCTTCACGCTCATAGATAGTAGGATTGTCAGCCAGCATCGTGAGTGGTGACTCATGTACGATATAATGTGCCATTTGGTGGCAACGTGTTCCCATCGTCATAGGGTTATTGTTGACAGGCTGGAAATCCTTCGATGTGGCATTACGGAAACCGCCTGGGGTAAAATCTGTATAACCACACTGTAAGCGTATATAAGGGAAGGTTACGTCATAAAGAGGCATGTCTTGCTCACCGTTCTTAGTCCATTTGGTTTCTTCCATTCCGAATACGGCTTCGAAGTTAATAATGTTAGGGTAGGTGCGATTGATCCCCGTAGGAGCATATATGCCATGATAGTCGAGCAGCAAGTGGTGTTTTGCACATTTCTCTGCTATGCGATAAATCATCTCTACACCGGTTTGGTCATTACGGTCGAGGAAGTCAACCTTGAATCCTGCTATACCCATCTGTGCATATTTTTCGCAGATAGCATCGATGTTCTCGTCGAGGCAGTTAAAAACACACCATAGTATAAGTTTCACGTTCTTAGTCTTTGCGTATTCGACGAGTAGAGGCAGATTGATTTCTGGAATAGTGGTGAGCAAATCGCCACTCGATGGTAGATACCATCCTTCGTCGAGAATAACATATTCAAGCCCGTATTTCGATGCAAAATCGATATAATGCTTATAGGTGGCATTGTTGATTCCGGTCTTGAAGTCTACACCAGAGATGGCCCAGTCGTTCCACCAATCCCATGCAACTTTACCTGGACGAATCCAAGAGGTGTCTCCAATGCGATTAGGAGTTGCGAGCGAATAGACCATGTTGTTGTCGAGCATCTCGGTATCCTTGTGGCTGATTGCTAGGATGCGCCAAGGAAATGTACGATTGGAGGTGCATTGAGCGATATAATCTTCCGTACTGGTGACATACTGTTGTTTGCGCCACTGATAGAATTCCGTTGTCTTTGGATATTTGGCGAACTGAGCTTTAAGGCTTTGTCCACTTACTTTTACGAACATACCAGGATAAGCTTCGAGGTCGCTCTCCATAAGTGTAATCTTTGCCGACTGGCAATCGATGGCAGCAGGGAGGAATGCAAGCAGGTCTTTCTGGCGAGTAAGAGGAGCTACGTTATAGGTTGCCTGAAATGCCATAGCTTCAGGCTTACGTGGGTTTGTCGTAAATGGAAGATAGCTGTTGAAGTCTGATGCAAAATGAATATCTGCCTGTTCATCAATAATCTTATAGTCGCCCTTTATGCCTGTAGTAACGAAACGATAGGCGACTCCCTCATCAAACAATTTAAACTCAAGATTCACTCCGCAGTTGAGTTTTACGATTGCTTGGTTGTAGGTAGTAACATATTTTGTCTGACGATAGAGTGGGGCAGTAATGTCTTCCTTTATAGTCTTTGTCGAAGGTTTTCCTGCTATCTTTGCCTTTGAAACATCTGTTGTGGCTCCATCGGTCTGAATCAACATGCCCACCTTTGCTTCTGTTATCAGCATGTTAGTTCCGTCCGTAACAGAGAATGCCAGACCGTTAACGTCACTGAGTTCTACTCGTATCTGCTTATTTGGCGAAGCGAGGATAGCTCCCTTCGATTCATTTTCTGTGGGAATATTGGCATATGATGAAAGGCAAAATGCCAACGATGTAAACAAAATGCTTGTTGTAAGAACTATTCTTTTCATACTGTGTTAGAATTTGATTTGATAAGGGTAGGTTGTTGGGCCTTCGTCGGCAGTTGGAGTTTGATTCTGTTGCCCACGACGTCTTCCGAACGATGCGGGTTTGTATTCCTTGGAAGGACATCCAACAACTACAAGATAGAGTTTCTTAATGTTGCCCGGGTTTTTATAGGTGAGGGTCTTCTTCGCTTCAGAGTTTGGACCAAAATATGTGGGCATGTTATCATTATCCACAGCAACAAGCCCATAACGGTAACCGATATTATCTTTGTTTGAAAGTGCCTGGAATTGTACTTTTACTGTTTGCCCTGTAGGTGGAAGGGTAATTTCATCCACATTGAAACCGTATGTCTGAGGTGCATTTACCGGACGTTTCCATCCGTTTCCTGCATCTTCCAATTCGCTTTTCATCTCGCATGAGTAGCGTACGCTTTCCTTACGCTTGTCTGGGAAGTCGAAGGTGATCAGGCGGCTATAGCAATCGAGCAACTCATCGCCCATCTGCTTCACATCAACATTATACATACGCATATATGTTTGAGTGAAATCCTCACCACGTTTTCCTCCTCTAAACATGTCGGCCATATAGGTGAGTCCATGTAAGAAACTCCAGTATTCGAGGACGAAAGGTGCGTGATACATATTTTCGCTATTGAAGAGACTGAGATGAATCAGTTTCTTGAATGCCTCCCAATGATAGTTCTCGTCTGTAGTCCATTTAGGATTTACGTTCCACAGCATCCACTGAGCAGAAGTTTCAAAGATGCCTCCTCCCATACCTTGTGATTGTCCGTCACATGATATCTGTATCTGGAACGAATGACCGATTTCGTGAGCGATACAGTTGAGTGTCTTATCTTGAACACGGTTGGGTGCAATCCATAGAGCACCTATCTCATCATCGTAGGAGCCTCCGTATGCTGTTCCTTCGAGTGAGTAATTGAGCATCACCATCATGCGGTATTTCTCTGCTTTGCTACCAGGAAGTAAGAACCCCATCATGTCGCGATAGACATTGTAGAAGTACTCTACGCGTGAGAGCAGGTTGTCTAAGTCAACCGTCATCTTATGACCATCAAGGTCTGGCGCTTTACTGAGGTCGTCACCAAATCCTTTCTCCCAGAAACAAACCACATTGGGCGTGCAAGCCATTCGATAGTAACTCCATTTCGATTCTTTGCTGGTGAAATCGTTATCACGCAATTCTTTCGGGATATAGATTTCTTTCCCTTTAGGCAGCGTGTAGCCTTTGGATTCTTGTGCAAATGATGCAATCGATGTGATGCAACATACGATTGCGATGATTAGTTTTTTCATGTTGATGTAATTAGTAGTTTGATGCATTTAGTTAATAAAATGTTATGATTTCTTTGTGATTATACAGCTATAGGTAGGACCACAAACTCTCCGTCCACAACAGTCACGATGATCGTCAATCGTGGGTGGTAAGTATTGTTAATCTTTTCCATATTTACGCGGGTATCCGACTTACCTGTTGTATTATAAATAATAAGGTATAAACTCCCGTCTGTATCATGAACTTGATAGCCTTCCCAATTCGTCGGAAGATCGGTTACTGGCTTCAATTGCTGATTGAGTTGCTGAGTCTGCTCTGCTGTAACATTGCTGTAACAAGCCATGAGACGTGTGCCCACTTTATCGCCTGCAAGTAGGGTGAGGGGAGTGTCAGAGTAGGATGCGTATAGTTTGGACGTAAGAACCGAATTGTTGTTCTGCTGGTCGCCAAAAGCAATTGTGTTAGCTTGTTTGTGATTACGAGAAACCACACCTACACAGTTGTCAATATTAACCCAATCAGAGTTGACGGTTGACAATTGATTATTTTTCGTTGAGAGTTGGGGTGTGAGTGTTCGGGTTGTTTTCGTAAATGGGTCTGTTGAGATGGCTAATAATTCACCGCGTTCAGCAGTAACGGTACACTCTCTAGTTGCTCGGGTCATGTCGAAGTAAAGAACGAGATTGTTTCCTGTTACGAAAAGCATGTAACGATTCCTTAGGATTCGTTCGTTGGTTTCAAGTGTACCATTGATGATGTAGCTGTTTGAGTCGGAATAGACGACCGCATGCTTGACGTCTACGGCATCAGTTCGTTTTCCTTCTACCTCGTAATATCCGATAAAGTTACCTGTATTGCCTGTACGGAACGGGACGATGATGTTGTTGTGCTCCTCGCTTGTGGGGGCAAAATAACCAGTGTAGTTCTTCAGTCCCTTACTCCAAGAGAAACAGGTGAAGCGTTGTGGAGAAGATGCTGTGATGACATCTTGATCTGGGTAGTAGCTTGTATCCTTAAAACGTGCGAGGAACTGCTCCCATGCCGTTGGGGTCATATCATTTGTAGGTAGTACATGATGCATGAGCCAAGTCATCATGACTCGATGAGCTTCCACACCCATACGTCGTGCGCCTACATCAGGGCGTAGCAACCAAGAACCGTCGTTCGTGGTTTTTTGACGACGAGCAATTTGACGAAGTGCACGCTGTTCAAGCATGAGTGCGTTTGGATCGCGTAGAAAACATGATACTGTTGAGAACGAGGTAATTTGGTCGTAGAGGAATAAGCTCCAGTCGTTTCCGTTTGGCATAGCTAGTTCTCCATCAGCCAGTGCCAATCGATATAATACTTCATCCATTACGAAGCCTACCTGATGCATGAGCGTATTGGTCTTCCAACGCTCTTGCTTGTGAATCTCCGTCTGAAACAACTTAAGTGCAAGTGCAGCTTCACCTAATTCCTGAGCTACCACGTTCTGATAGCTGGTATGGAAGTAATTATGGTTTTGAAGGGTGAAGTCGTCGTAGAGGTTTGGACCTTTATAGAGTTGGGCAATTGTTGTTTGGTCGAAATCAGGGTCAGCCACTTCATCGTTGTCTGCATCCATCGGGTGTGAGTATGAGTTAACAGCAAACTCGCGTAGCCGTTTATACCAGCGTTCTGCGAGTGGGTCATTTGGAAAAAGACCTAATGTGGCAGCCAACACATCGCACTCCCATCCGTTCTCCTCAGCTTTCGTATCGCCTTGATAACCGGTTGGAATCGGACGCTCCAATTCGTAGTTACACTCTGCTTTCAACAGGTTGTAAATCTGTTCACGTTGTTTTGCTGAGAGTTTTTCCCATTGAAAGAAGGCGGAATAGGCAACCGACATCGCCCATAGTGATGATTCCCATGCGTGGTCTTCAACGCTTACTGAACCCCAATACTGGTTGTTCTTGCAGGGGTAGAGACGATTAGCCTTATGGGTGGAGTAGGCGTAGGTTAGGGTAGCACGTGCCATCGATGCAAGTTTGTCCCATGTTACAGCTGTTGGAAGTGTCACTTTCCCTTTTGCATACTTACACAGGAAGGCGCATATCATCGATAGGTCGGCATTGTGGCGAACTCCCTGTTCGTTGTTCCCAAAGGTGTTTTCGCCCTTGAAGGTTGCCATTTGCTCACCTTGTGTGTTCTTGTCATCGATCTCCTGATATTGTTGTACCATATAAGGAGTGAAATCGGCAAGCATTTGCAAAGCCGAATCGAAATTGTTTTGTGCTTCAGTATGTAGTGCATAGCACCAAATACAACTGGTAAAGATGATAACAAATAGTCGTTTCATATAATAACATTCAGGAGTTCTGATGGTGAATCTATAATTGTTTTTGCACCCTGTTCTATGAGGAAGTCTTTGTCGCGAAATCCCCAAGATACTGCAATGCATGGGAGTGAGGCATTATGTGCGGTTGCCAAATCTACTTCGCTATCTCCCACATAAACAGCTTCGTCGTGTTCACATCCCAGCAGCTCAATTGCTTTCTCCACCATATCAGGAGCTGGTTTGCGCTTCACGTCTGGGGTCTCACCGATGGCGACATCGATACAATCTGTGAAGAAACGCTGATGTAAATCTTGAACTGCGAGGTTGAGTTTATTGCTGACAATTGCGGTCTTCAATCCCTTCGCCTTGCATTGTTTCAACATGGCAATGATACCTTCATAGGGTTGGGTGCAGTCGAGACTATGTTCCAGATAGTAGGTCCGAAACTCATTGAACACTTTCTCGGTCAGGTTGGGGTCGCATCCTTCGGGCAGGGCATGTTCCACAAGGCGTCTGACACCATTCCCCAGATAGCTTCGCACCTCCCATTTGCTGCGTACGGGTAGGTTGAATTGTGCCAACGCATGATTGACGCTCGAATAGAGGTCGTCAAGCGTATTGAGCAATGTGCCGTCGAGATCAAAGATGATAGCTTGTTTCATTTCAGCGGTTCTGGTCCATTGATGGTTGGTTTCACAGGAATGATTTTTCCTCTCCTATCGAATGTCATCTCATCGATACATACCTCACGATGTGTGCCAGGACTGTTGTGCAGGTAGTCTTTATTGATGCGATGATAGACAATATACCATTTATCCTTTCCCTTGAGTTGCAATACTGAGTTGTGAGCAGGACCGTAAATGTGGTTTTCTGGGTCTTGTTTGAGAACGATTGGCTGTTCGGCTACTGTGATTGGACCAAGCGGACTTCTGCTGGTTCCGTAAGCCACATGATAGTTAGGGCTGCCTGTATCGTCCACACTCCAAAGGAAGTAATAGGTTCCGTTTCGATAGAACACATAGGTGCCCTCACGATAAGCATAATCTCTGAGAGTTCCACCTTGAGGGGTCAGTACCGTGATGGTGTTCTCTTTCACGCTAGTCATGTCGTTGTTGAGTTCAGCTCCAGCCATATAGCCGTTTCCCCAATAGATATAATGTTTTCCTGTCTTTGGGTCGGTAAACACATCTACGTCGATCTGCTGTCCACTGCGAACAGGCGATTCGCTGATGATTGGTTTTCCGAAGTCTACGAACGGACCACAAGGATCGTCAGCGATAGCTACACCGATTTCTTTGCGACGACCTGCGTCTGCGCTATAGTAGAAGTAGTATTTGTACGAGCCGTCTGCCTGTTTCACTTCCTCGATAGCTGGAGCCCACGCATTTCCGCGTGCCCAAGGAACCTGATCGGATTTCACGTCGAGCATTGTGCCTTCGTTCTTCCAGTCGATGAGGTTTTCTGACGAGAATACCTGGAAATAATAGCCTCCCCATCCAGGGAATCCGTCTGTGGTAGAGTAGATATAGTATTTCTTGGTTTTGTTCGAGTACAGCACTTCTGGGTCAGCATGGAATCCTTCCAAAATAGGTTGTTTTGGTGAAGGGAATGCTGCAAGAAGTCGGTCTTTCTCTGCCTGAGTGATAGGAATCATGGTTCCGTGACGAGGAGTGAACACTCCCTGAGTCTTGGTGTCTTGCACGAATTTGAAGGTCTTCAAATCTTGGCTGGTACAGAACTGATAGTGTCCGGCAGAGTAGCAGTCGTACATCACAATCCAGCTCTTTCCGTCGATTGCCTGACACACACCTACACCTTCAACAGCTGTGCGACTTACTTCCACTCTTGTTGGAATCTTGGTCCAATGTTCGCCTGGTTTCTGACCAGGTTCTGGCAGGATGGTTCGTGTGGTTGCCTGGAATATTCCGCCTCCTGCTTCGCTCTTGTAGAACAGGTGGAACAATCCGTCTTCCTTGTTGTACACGATATCTCCATCGATTGCAGCCCTTCCGTCGTCAAACAGCAACTTTGGTGCTGTGATGTCGGTAAAGTCTTCGTTGGCATAGCTGTAATAAATCTTGTCGTATTGATTCGTTGTCGATAAGAGTGAATAGAATACTACATATTTGCCGCTATGTGTGTCGTATACGGTTTCTGGTGCCCACACACGCTGCACGTTTCGCCATTCGTTTGCAAACTTCGTTGGGAAGTGAATGGTTGTGTGTTCCCAATGAATGAGGTCAGTACTTTTCATCAGTACCATTCCTCTATTTGACGACCATCCGAGGTTGGACTTCATGTCTGTAGCCACCATATAGAATGTCTTACCATCCTCGCAACGAAGGATGTGTGGGTCGCGTACACAACCTGTGACAGCTAAGGTGTCGGATGCCAAAACGGGTTTACCGTTGTTGAGTGGAGTCCAGTTGTAGCCGTCATCACTCAGGGCGTAGCAAATCTGCTCTTGTTCGGGTGCATTACCTGTAAAATATGTAAACAGATACGCTACTTTGTCTGTCTGTGCATTCATGTTCATCGCCTGTAGCGATAAGATTCCTGTAAGGATTGTTGTCGTTAGTTTCTTCATAAGTTATTTCGTTTATTAGTGTTTCTTTGTTTCTCCTAAACTCGTTCCAACAGCTCTATTTCTTTCTTCACTTCGTCTTCACGATATCGAAGAGGTAGGTCAGTTTGGCTGATATGGTTTGGTGAGCCGATCGGCTGAAGTCACCTTTCTTGCTGTTGTCAAATACATCACCTAATCCATAATAGTATCTGCCACCCAGGATGAAATGTCCGACTGGCGTTGATACCTCTAATCCTAAACCGGCTGCGATACCATAGTCGAGTTTGTTGTACACTCCCAGACCATATTGTTGTACCACGTTGTTGGGGCGTTTTGATGTGTCCCACACGCCTCCTCCGTAGGTTTCCGAGCTTCCGATGTTATAGCCGAGTTGCGGACCTGCCTCAATCAGGAACTTTGCTCCTCGCTGTTCGCGTCCCCAACCCATCTGCATGAGGATTGGTACTTGAATGTATGTGAGGCTACGTTTGTATGTGTTGCCGCTTCCGTCTTCTATCTGTTCTTTCCATCCGATATTGGCATAGTTCACTTCCATTGCTACTCCACAGATAGCGGTGAAATACTTCTCGCAGATATAGCGTGCTGAGAATCCGAAGGTAGGAGCGTTCTTCAATGTCTGTTTGATGGTAGGGGTGATGTCCATTCTGGTCATCAGCATACCCGCATTGCCTCCGATAGCAAAGTCATTTCGCTTTTCGCCTACTTGTGCTTGAAGGGGCAAAACGAGCGTCCATAGCAGGACGATCATCCCTAATGGACCTTGTAGATGTATGTGGCGTATCGTGGTCATCTGTTACAACTGCTTCACACTAATGGTTCCGTCCGAATTGTATTTCACGAACATCATGGCGTTGTTGATGAAACCGCTCCATGTGTTCTTGTGGCTGAAGTGCATTGGGTTCTGAAGCGATTCGCTCGTCAGGTTCTCTATATTCGCAGCAAAATCCTCACCCTCAACATACATATTTCTTATAAAGAAGTTGGCGATGTCGTAGCCCAACATTCCATATCGTGGATAAGTGTTGAACTGATCGCGGCCGAATGTGCTGCGGAAACGCTGGTTGAAGGCGTGAGTCTCTGTGTCGTTTGGGTTGTTGTAGAAACTGGTGAAGAACGTACAGTTGTACTTCCTGAACGAATCGATAGACTTGTCGGCAAACGCCTGCCAGTCAGCATAGCCGAACAGGTTAATTTTGAATTCATCCAGTTCCAGGTCTTCGAGTTTCTTGACCAGACGGTCATACGCAGTTTTGGTGCTTGAACTTGGAATCACGAAGTTCTCTTTCGTTTTCGACAGCATCTCGACGAAATTGCTCATGTCGCTGAAGTCGCAATTGAAGTAACTGATGTCCTCCGAGTTGAGGTAGTTCTTCAGGCGCATCACATACGAAATCTTATCTGTCTGTTCTTCGATGTTCACAAAGATGAAATTGGCGTTGGGATGCATCGCAGAGAACGAAGCGAAAGCACGGTCGTAGATGTCATTGTCCATCTTCTGGTTAACCTGATAGACGTTATGAGTGTTGTTCACGAGTGTAGTTGCCGATGAGAGAGGCACGACCAAACTGATGTTGTTCTTCTCAGTGAAAGCCTTCAGCTTGTTGATGTTGTTCAAATCCTTTGCTCCGATGATGAGGTTCACTTTCTTCATCTGGGGTAGGGCAAGCACGCTGTCGATTTGCTCTTCGTCGTATGCATACACTTTACCGCTTACACCGTCACGTTTCATCTCCGAAACAGCAAGCATGATGCCTTCATAGAAGTCGATCATCGTAATGGCCTCACGCGTTTTCTTCTTCTGATTCAATCCGAACGGCATGATGACAGCGAAGTTCACAGGAACAGGTTCCTTGATAATGATTTCCTCTTCCTCCTCAACAGGTTGCATGGCAGCCAGTTCGGCTTGGCTGTAAGGGATACACAATTCCTGCCCCTTCTTGATGCGGTCTTTCTTATCGGGTTGGATAGTTGGATTGGCTGCAAGAATCTCATCTACCGTCAACCCAAAACGTTGAGCGATGCTGTAGAGCGTCTCTTTCTTCTTCACCTCGTAAGTCTCCTTGCAAGGCGGAATGTCTGCCGAAGCCTGCACTTCCTGCTCAACAGGAACCGTAGTCGGCTGTTGAACTACAGGAACAACCACCGGCTGAGTAGTCACTGGCTGTGTGACAGGAGTTACGACCGTCTGCGTGGCAGGAACCTCCTGAGTCTCTTTTCGTTCTGGTTTGTTGGGCATCAAGTCGGTCGAGCGGATGATGATATGCTGTTGTGGAGTAGGCTCCTGAACATTCGTCGTAGGTACACCACCACTTTTTGCGGGGATATTGATGGTTTGTCCAGCCATGATGGTCTCGCCCAATCCTGGGTTAGCTGCCTGAATGGCTTGAATGGTGACACCATATTGGTGACTGATGCTGTAAAGTGTTTCTCCTGCCTTAATCTCATGTCTCGTGGTTTGTCCACAAGCAACTATCGTAACAAACAGGAATGTACAAAAAATAGAAAAAATTTTAATGAATCTATAGCCCATATTAATTACCTTATTATTATTTGGGTACAAAGTTACAAAAATAATTCATAATTCATAATTCATAATTCATAATTATTTTAGAAAAATAATGCATTAAGCATATTTTTCGTCATTTTTTCAACTTGTGGTGAGTTAGTCGAACCATTATTCAATTCTCTTCATTGCATTTTTGTCTTGACAAACAACGCAAGACAATTTCACCTCACCTCAACAAAACTCCATCTCCAGTGTAAGTCAAATCTAAAACAACGTCGATGTGTTATTCTTCCTGTACCAGACTGCTTTTTTGCGACCTCGGGGAGCCTGCACGTGTTCCTTCGGGGAGTCTGCACGTGTAGCCTCTCGTAGTAACAAATTTACCCTCGTATAGCACTAGTCTTAGAAGCGCCAATCGTCAGCCTAAATTTTCCTTATGGAGCTTGTTTTGTTTAGTTCATAAATTCGCAACTTGCACCAGATACGTATTTCAATTCTTTCCTCCCACTTGGTGGAGTCGGATGGGGCTCCGGTATTTGTTCCCCTTAAGGGAAAATTTTGTTACCCTTAAGGGCTGCAAATTTTTCCCTTGCTTTCCACAAAAATTTTAGTTCGATATACGATTAGTAAACCTATGAATCATTTAACAATTCAAATGTTAAAATGCAAAAAGGAGGTCATCATGTCATGAAGGTCATAAGTTTTAATGTAGTAATCATTTGAATTCAGTTAAAATACGACCCGTATTTAGGCTCCAAACACCTTGAATTTATCCAGAATTCTCTTATGATTCAAACGCCACTTAATTTCTCTTTGATTTCCTTTTCGAATGCATCAATTGCAGTTATGCATTCATCATAATTAGGATGGCTGTTGCGAATAATGACTGAGGCATAATATGAAACATCATCAAGCTCAACAGAGATGGTTCGTAAGGTATACAAATTGCGTTTGGGATATTGATTGAACCATTGTGTAAACAAACGGCTGCGAGCGGCTTGACGTCCGTCTTTTGTGTCACAGATATAATCAAGCAGGACATCGTTGGTTTTGAAGAATTCTTCAATGATAGCCGTAATAGTCTGTTGTATCTTGCTATCCTTGAATTCGTTTTGTCCAGACTTTGGTATGAGGAATAGTTGATAAGCATTCTCTAGGGTTATCATGTAATCCTCTACAAAACCAACCTCATATGTTTGAGCTTCGTCAGTAACAAAAAAAACAAACCATCGCCAGACAACTGAATGCGGTATGGCGAATGACTATTGATGTTATCTATGGATAGTTTTAGCATTATGATACCTGCATGAGTTTATAACCCTTGCTTTCAAATTCGGACTTGTCAATACGGCCATGAACCAAGTCCTCAAAAGCTTCACGCGCACCAACGGCATGCTTGAAAGCCTCTGTTAACTCTTCCTTGTTGTTGTATTTCCGTACCATAACACTATTTGTTTCTGTTTCAGCTGCAAATATAATCCATTTTTCTTTATCCGCAAAATATTTTCCTGCTTTTTCTCTGTTTTCTTCTTTTTTCTTCCTTTGTTACCTTTTTTTTCATTTTTCCCTCCCTTGAGCAGAGCTCAATGTGGACTGTTTCTGCAAAACGACCTTTCTCTCTTTGGTGGTCATGAAGGTCAAGGTCAAAATGTCATTAAGCTCGAAGATGTAAGCTAGATGATTTGAAAGCCTTAAGTCGTAAGCTGCAAAAACACAATTTTTACATTATTTTGCATTTTTCATTGAAATTGTTTGGATAGTATTTATTATTGTTGTATATTTGCAGTCGTATTAAAACGAGAAAAGCATGAAGAATAGCACTCAGGCTCTTATTGATAGATTGAGAGAAACGGCTCGACAGGTAGTTCCTAAGGGAGGAAAAGTTTGGCTGTATGGATCACGTGCTCGCGGAACTGCTCACGATGATTCTGACTGGGACTTGTTGATCCTTCTACGCAAATCTCGTATTACACCAAAGGACGATGACGATATAGCTTATCTTTTTGTCGTAGAAGGATGGAAAAACAATATGGCAGTTAGTCCTCAAGTGTATACATTCGATGAATGGAAAGCTCGTTCATTCACTCCGTTTTATCAGAATGTCGAACGTGATAAGCAAAGCATATTATGATTAATCATTTAAAAGAACTAATCAATAGAGAAGAGTAATTTTTAATTCGTGAGCTTGCTCACAGCTGACTATAAACAAATATCTTTCAATTTTCAACTATATCAACTGGTCTCAACTTTAAACAATAAAATTTAAACTTTCTGCCTCAAATATTTGGAAGGTATTAATATGTCCTCCTGTTTTTTTCGTTTTTGGTTGCAATAAAAGACGGATTCTACACGTTATATAATCATAAAACGAAAATAATTATCATTAATCAATTGTCAATTGTCAATAATTTTGTACCTTTGCACAAATATATGAATATGAAACGAATCAAAGCATCTATCATAGCATTCGTGGCTGGTTGTCTATGTTGTTTCGCGCAGACAGCCGAACCGACTGTGACTTTCTCTGTTACAGAAATCGTGAACGACCTTCCGAACGTCACAAATGTTGAAATGTCTCCAGGCGAAGAACAGACGGCAAATGCGCCTTTGGAAATCAAGATGTTCGCCAATCTGGAGGATAATGTCGGATGGGTATCGAAATGTGAATGGAAACTCTTTAATGCGAAAGACGGGGAGGCAAAACCTATCCTGGATCGTTTTGAGGAGAATACCACTTATACGCTCGAAAGCTCAGGAGCATATACCATTAAGCTTTTTGTCACTTTCTCGAAGACTGACGAGGAGGATATCGAGTACGAATCGGACGAGTTCAAAATCAATATCACTACGTCGAAACTCTCTTGTCCTGATGGCTTTTCTCCGAATGACGATATGATAAACGACAAATTCGAAGTGACCTATCAGTCGATTGTGCAGATGTCGGGCACGATTGTGAACCGTTGGGGACAGAAGGTTTATAGTTTCGACCTCTCGAATGTCGATAAAGGTTGGGACGGCCGACAGAATGGGAAGTATGTGAAGGATGGTGTCTATTTCCTGCATCTGACTGCTACAGGAAGCGACGGAACCAAATACAACATCAAGAAAGCTATCAATGTGCTGAAGGGATGGAAAGAATATGATGAATGAATGGATTGAGGTTTATGGAGCGAAGGTACATAACCTCAAGAATGTTGATGTAAAAATACCTCGAAACAGCCTTACCGTTATCACTGGATTGAGTGGTAGCGGTAAGTCTAGTTTGGCATTCGATACCATCTTTGCTGAAGGTCAACGCAGGTATATCGAGACTTTCTCGGCCTATGTTCGTAACTTCTTGGGAGGGATGCAACGACCTGAGGTTGACAAGATTACAGGTCTGAGTCCTGTTATCAGCATCGAGCAGAAAACCACAAACAAGAATCCTCGTAGTACGGTCGGTACTGTGACGGAGGTGTACGACTACCTCCGATTGTTGTTTGCGCGTGCAGCTGATGCGTATAGCTATGCTACGGGTGAGAAGATGGTGAAATATACTGAGGAACAGATTCTCGACCTGATTCTTTCACGCTACGAAGGGCGCCGCATCTATATTCTTGCTCCTGTGGTGCGTAGTCGAAAGGGACATTATCGTGATTTGTTTGAGAGCCTTATGAAGAAAGGCTATCTGCATGTACGGATTGATGGAGAGGTGTGCGAAATGACTCCCGATATGCGTGTTGATCGCTACAAGAACCACAACATCGAAGTGGTGGTCGACCGTTTAGCTGTCAGCACCAAAGACGCAGAACGACTGGCTAAGAGTGTAGCTACTGCGATGAGTCTGGGTGAGGGACTCATCATGATTCTCGATGCAACAGCTTCGAAGGAGGATGGCGACATTCGTTACTACTCACGCCGACTCATGTGTCCTACAACAGGAATCAGCTACCACGACCCTGCTCCCAACAACTTCTCGTTCAACTCACCACAGGGAGCATGTCCGTGTTGTAAGGGATTAGGGTATATCAGCCTTATCGATAAAGACAAAATCATTCCCGACAAGTCGCTTTCTGTCTATGAGGGGGCGCTTGCTCCGCTTGGGAAATATCGCAACACGATGATTTTCTGGCAAGTTCAGGCGGTACTTGAGCATTACGAGCAAGATATCCACACACCGGTTTCTAACCTGCCCGATGAGGTGATTCACGACCTGATATTCGGTTGTAACGAACGCATCCGCATCCCTGCAGCATTGATTCATCAAACGAACGACTTCTACACCACCTATGACGGATTGGGACGCTATATCAATCAGTTGCGCGAAAGCGAGAATTCCATCCAGGCACAGCGATGGGCAGATTCGTTCGACAGCATCACCGTATGTCCAGAGTGTGGAGGATCACGACTCAATCAGGAAGCGATGAGTTATCGATTTGCAGGCAAGTCCATCTACGAGCTAGCCACGATGGACCTGAAAGATTTGTACGAATGGGTGGACAATGTGAACGATAGGCTTTCGAACAAACAGCAGCAGATTGCGGCAGAAATATTGAAGGAAATCAAGAGCCGACTGCAGTTTCTTCTCGATGTGGGACTCGACTATCTGTCGCTCAACCGCAGTACGATGAGTCTGTCGGGTGGTGAGAGCCAACGAATCCGTCTGGCTACACAGATAGGTGCCAAACTCGTGAATGTGCTCTACATCCTCGACGAACCAAGCATCGGTCTGCATCAACGCGACAATCAGCGACTCATCAACTCGCTGAAGATGCTACGCGATGAGGGCAATACAGTTATCGTGGTGGAGCATGATAAAGATATGATGCTCGCAGCCGACTATATCATCGATATGGGACCTTTGGCAGGAAGAAAGGGTGGGGAAGTGATGTTTCAGGGAACGCCTGAGGACCTTCTCAAGACCGACACCTTGACTGCCCGATACTTGAAGATGCCACACGATGCGAGTGTGCTGAAAGATGCAATACAAGTAAATGCGACAAACGACGCAAATACCACAACATCGTTGAGTAAGTCCCAAAAGTCTCAGGTGCCTCAAGAGGCGGTTCTTTCGCTTTCAGGCTGTCACGGTAACAATCTGAAGAATGTATCCGTTTCGTTTCCTCTTCGTAAACTGATTTGTGTGACAGGAGTGAGTGGAAGCGGTAAATCCACCCTCATCAACGATACGCTGCAACCCATACTCAGTCAGCATCTCTATCGTTCACTCAAAGCTCCTCTCGCCTATGAAGCAGTCGAGGGACTTGATTATATCAATAAGGTGGTGACTGTTGACCAATCGCCTATCGGACGCACACCACGTAGCAATCCTGCCACCTATACGGGTGTGTTCAGCGATATACGCGACTTGTTTGTCAAACTGCCCGAAGCCATTCTTCGAGGCTATAAGCCAGGTCGATTCTCGTTCAACGTAGCAGGAGGTCGATGTGAGGCATGTGGAGGAAATGGCTACAAGACCATCGCTATGAATTTCCTGCCCGATGTGTTGACCCCATGCGAGGTGTGTCACGGCAAGCGCTACAATCGTGAGACCTGCGAGGTGAAGTTCAAGGGGAAGTCCATCGCTGACGTGCTCGATATGACCATCAATCATGCGGTCGAATTCTTTGAGAACCAACCCAACATACTCAATAAGATTAAGGTCATTCAAGAGGTTGGACTGGGATACATCAAACTCGGACAACCCTCATCGACACTCTCTGGAGGGGAAAGTCAACGCGTGAAGCTCGCAACCGAACTCAGCCGTAAGGATACCGGAAATACACTCTATATTCTCGACGAACCCACTACCGGACTCCATTTCGAAGATATCAAGGCTTTGATGTCTGTGCTCAACCGATTGGTGGCAAAGGGCAACACGGTAATCGTGATTGAACACAATCTCGATGTCATCAGTCAAGCCGACTACGTCATCGATATGGGGCCAGAAGGAGGAACCGATGGCGGGCAGATTGTAGCCCAGGGAACCATCGACGACATCCGTAAAAGTCATAACGGCTATACTTGGCAGTATTTGTAAGCATCTAATTCCATTCTTCCGATTATAAATTACATTATACATTATTATTGATGGACGAACTGAATAACTGGATTAATCAAATAAACGATGCCGTGTGGGGCTATGTCCTCATTTTTGTGTTAGTAGGCTGTGGGATATGGTTTACGTGGCGCACCCGTTTCGTGCAGTTCCGCATGGTGGGCGAGATGTTGCGTCTGCTTACCGAGTCAGCCGTATGTTCCACCCCTAAAGGTCAGAAACACATCTCACCCTTCCAAGCATTTGCTGTGAGTGTAGCGACTCGTGTCGGTACAGGCAACCTGGCAGGTGTAGCAACAGCGATCGCAATCGGAGGCCCCGGAGCCGTGTTCTGGATGTGGATTATTGCTTTGATTGGCTCGGCAACCGCATTTGTTGAATCTACCCTTGCTCAGTTGTTCAAGCAGAAGCATAAAGATTCGTTCATCGGAGGTCCTGCATACTACATCCAGCGAGGATTACATCAGCGGTGGATGGCTGTGTTGTTTGCCATACTGATCACCCTTCAGTTTGGTCTCTCAAACAATTCCGTACAAGCCAGCACTATCTGTGGAGCCATGCAGGAAGCCTTCGGTTGGTCACCCTTGCTGGTAGGCATCTTTTTGTCCGTCACAGCCCTTTCTATCGTGTTTGGAGGCATACAACGAATTGCACTCGTCAGTTCTATTCTAGTGCCTGTTATGGCAGTCGGTTATGTGATACTCGCCGTTGTAATTATCGTGATGAACATCGACCTGATTCCTCAAATCATGAAAGTAATCGTGCTTGATGCATTCGGCATCGAACAGATAGCCGGAGGAGGTATCGGAGCGACTATCATGAATGGAGTGAAACGTGGACTCTTCTCAAACGAAGCAGGCGAGGGTAGTGCACCTAATGTAGCAGCCACAGCAGCAACCACCCATCCTGTAAAGCAAGGACTGATACAAGCACTTGGTGTTTTTACCGATACGTTGCTTGTCTGCTCATGCACAGCATTCATCATCCTCGTCAGCGGTCTCTATCAAGTACCCGAACTCAATGGAATTGCTCTCACGCAGTCAGCCCTTCAACAGGAAATCGGGTCTGCAGGTCCTACTTTCATAGCGATTGCAATCTTCCTATTTGCCTTCTCCAGCATCATCGGTAATTATTATTATGGTGAAGCCAACATTCGCTTCATCACTTCGAATACAAAGGTCATGACCGCCTACCGAATACTCTCAGCAGGCGTGATGGTCATGTTTGGGGCAATTGCCAGCTTCGAACTCGTATGGAACCTCGTTGATTTCTTCATGGCGTTCCTTACAGCCTGCAACCTCGTTGCCATAATGCTCTTAGGCCGTTATGCCTTCCGTCTGCTCGACGATTATCGTCAACAGAAACGTCAAGGTATCAAAGAGCCTACCTTCCATCGCAGTCAGCTGCCCGAGATAGAGCACGAACTCGAATGTTGGGAATAGTTGATTGTATAGTTAGCGGTTCGCTATGATAAATTGAAAAAGCGGTTATTTACGATTATAAATTCAATTTAAGCCATACGATGAGAAAGATTTTATTTCTTCATGGGTTCTTTACAAGTGGGGAATGTGTTCCAGCGCTTTCTTTGCGTGAGGCTTTTGAGGGTAGGGCAGAGGTGCTAACACCCGACTTGCCGATTCATCCGAAGGCAGCAATTGGCTCTATCCGAGAGTTGATCGATCGCGAGCATCCAGACCTGTTGGTAGGTAATAGCTGTGGTGCATTCTATGCTCAGCTGTTAGCTCCCATCGTTGGTTTACCAGCTTTGCTTGGCAATCCGCATTTTCAGATGACGGAGTTTCTGAAGCGACGTATTGGTGTGCATCAGTATAAGTCGCCTCGAAGGGATGGCAAGCAGGATTTCACGATTGACAAGCCGTTGATTGAGGAATTTGCCGAACTTGAGGTTTCGCAGTTCGATTGCTGCAACCCTTACTACATAGACCGCATCTGGGGCTTGTTTGGCGAGAAAGACACATTGGCTCACTTCGAACCCATGTTCTTGGAGCATTACAACCAGTCGTTCCATTTTCCAGGCTGTCACACACCCACTGCAGAAGAAGTCCGTTCTTGGTATGTTCCATTAGTGGAAAGGCTGTTGGCGGAATATCCTTTACCGGCAGATGGCATCCGTTATTTCAGACATTTCAAGGGTGGTTTGTACCGTTTTATCCACACGGCTTTCGATTCAGAGACGCAAGAGCGGATGGTGGTCTATCAAGCCCTATATGGTGACAGGCATTACTGGGTTCGTCCTGAGAAGATGTTCTTTGAGACGATTGAACGTGACGGATGCCGATTTTCAAGGTTTACAGAGATAGATAAATCATTACTAACAGACCAATCAGAATGGAGATTATAATTAGGTGTTATGAACCCAAAGATGTAACAGCAACCATGAGTATTTGGAACGAAGTGGTAAGAGATGGTATCGCTTTCCCGCAGGTAGAAGAACTGACGTCGGGAATAGCCGACGATTTCTTTCGCAGTCAGTCTTATACAGGTGTAGCTGAAGATACAGAAACGGGTGAGGTTGTGGGGCTATATATTCTGCATCCCAATAACATCGGTCGATGTGGACATATTTGCAATACGAGCTATGCGGTGAGATCCGACAAACGTGGATTGCATATTGGGGAGCAGCTGGTGAAAGACTCGCTGACAGTTGGAGCGCGTCTGGGATTTCGTGTTCTCCAATTCAATGCTGTTGTCGCATCCAACCTTCACGCTCTGCATCTTTACAAACGTCTTGGTTTTACTCAGCTTGGCCGAATACCCCAGGGTTTTCGCATGAAAGACGGTCATTATGAGGATATAATATTGCATTACATCAAATTGTGATAAATAGGCTATGACACAAAAGACCAAAACTGAAATAGAAAAATGCTTGGCAGGAGAATTGTATGACTGTCATGCCCCCGAGTTTTTAAAAGGGAAGGCGAGGGCTTCAGAATGGTGTGCCCGATACAATGCAATTCCTTATGGTAGGCGTACTGAGCGTCGTAGGATGATAGACGAACTGTTTGGTGCTGTAGGTTCAAACGTGAGTGTCGGTCATGGGTTCACATGCGATTTTGGTTCCAACATCTATATAGGTTCCAATGTAAGCATCAATCTCAATTGCACTTTCATTGATTGCAACCGCATCATTATCGGCAACGATGTGCTGATAGCTCCATGTGTCCATCTTAATACGGCTGCACATCCTATTGAACTTGTCGAAAGACTTACTCCCGATTGGTCGCCCGGTAGTAGCGAGTATCGCTTTCGTACCTATGCATTACCTATTAAGATAGGGAATGGGTGCTGGATAGGTGCTAATGTGGTTGTTTTACCAGGTGTGACGATTGGCGGCGGAGCAGTCATCGGGGCAGGGTCAGTTGTGACAAAAGACATTCCTGCAAATGTTGTAGCAGTAGGAAATCCCTGCAGGGTAGTAAGAGATATTAATCGTTAAATTCAATGTAATAATTATCAGTTATGATCGACCAAATCATCGAATACAACAAGTCTTTCGTGGCTCAGAAGGGCTACGAGAAGTATCTGACGGATAAGTACCCCGACAAGAAACTGGCGGTACTCTCATGTATGGATACCCGACTGACTGAACTGCTACCAGCTGCTTTGGGACTGAAGAATGGTGATGCGAAGATTATCAAGAATGCTGGAGGGCTGGTTATCTCCGCTTTCGACTCAGCTATGCGTAGCCTGATTGTAGCCATCTATGAATTGGGCGTAGAGGAAATCATGGTGGTGGCTCATTCACATTGTGGAGCCTGCCACATGAGTTTCGACCACTTCCACCATGAGATGATGGCCCGCGGAGTAACAGATGATACACTCAATACCATCCAGCTGTGCGGCATAGATCTGCATCATTGGTTAGAAGGATTCAAGGATACACCTGAATCTGTCCGTAAGACCGTCGAGACCATCAAGACCCACCCGCTCGTTCCGAAAGATATTGTGGTTCGTGGATTCATCATCGACTCAGAAACGGGAGAGTTGGAAGAGATTAATCAGCTGAAGTGAATAATAAATTAATAAATGTAAATATGAAAAAAGTAATTGTAATATCTACGAGCTTGCGAAAAGGCTCAAATAGTGATATGCTTGCTGACCAATTTGCAAAGGGAGCAAAGGCTGCCGGAAACGAAGTGGAGAAAATTTCTCTCGTGGGGAAAACCATTCAGTTCTGCAAGGGTTGCTTCGGGTGTCAGAAATTGGGTCGTTGTGTCATCAATGATGATGTGAACGACATCATGGCGAAAGTGATGAAAGCTGATGTGGTATGCTGGGCTACACCTATATATTATTATGAGATGAGCGGTCAGATGAAGACCCTTATTGACCGTATGAACGCCATGTATGAGCAGGATTATCAGTTCCGTGACATCTATCTATTGGCTACGGCTGCTGAGGACGAATTCGATACTCCGGAACGTGCAGAGGAGGGTTTAACGGGTTGGATAGACTGCTATCCCAAAAGTCGCCTGATTTATACGCTTTTCTGTGGAGGTGTGAATGATCCTCGTGAAATTGAGGGCAATCCTAAACTCCAAGATGCTTTCGAGTTAGGAAAGAACGTATAAACGTATAGAATAACATGAATATGGAACGCCAAAACGATAAGTGTATAAAGCGCGAAGTGTGGGTGGACTGGCTTCGAGTGTTTGCCTGCTTGTTAGTGATGGTGGTTCACAGTTCAGAACCATTCTACCTCGACGGCTACGATACATTGATACTGACCGATGCTGACTTGATATGGGCTTCGGCTATTGATTCTGCGGCGAGGATGAGTGTACCTCTGTTTGTGATAGCCTCCTCTTATCTGCTCTTCCCCTTGCGCTATTCGTCAGGCGAGTTTTTCAAAAGAAGGGCCGTGCGGATTCTCATACCCTTCGTCGTCTGGTCGGTTGTATATGCTTTATGTTATGGCGATCCTTTAACTAACCTCTCTACATTGCTGCTCAATTTCAACTTCACGGCTTCACACCTTTGGTTTGTCTATATGCTGGTTGGTATTTACATCTTGATGCCGATACTATCACCTTGGGCAAAAGATGTCAGTAAGAAAGAGTTGAAGGTTTATTTGGCACTTTGGTTGCTGACTACCATTATTCCCTTGATTCGCGACATTATGACCTTAGGCAACGTGAGTTTTATCATGGGGCCCTCATTCATTCCTCGGCAGGCAGACTATCCCCTTTGGGGTGAGTGTAGCTGGAACCCCAACGGCACCTTCTACTACATCAGCGGTTGTATCGGCTACCTCCTCGCAGGTCTTTATTTCCGTAGGTTTGTTGGCGATATGAAGTGGAAGACAGTCCTCATCGTGTCTTTGCCGCTATTGCTTATAGGATTTGGTGTTATTGAAGGCGGATTTGTGCTGAAAGCATTGTCGAAGTCCGAAGGCATTTTCCCCATCCGAGGAGATTGGGGCAACACGATATGGATGGAGACAACGTGGCACAACGAAACGCTGGGTGTAGCACTCATGACTTTGGGAACTGTTGTGCTATTGAAGAAGATAAAAGCTGACGGAATGTTCTATCAGAAACTGATAGTTCCGATATCCAAAGCCAGTTATGGCATGTACCTGATGCACCTGATGTTGCTACCTGTGGTTTCCAACGCTTTACGTCATGTTTTAGGTATAGGTGAAGAAGGCCTGCTCGGCTTTATGACCACACCGACCATCATTCTTCTGACTGCCCTCGTCACGTTTATCCTGACAGCATTCGTATCGATCGTCATTCAGCATATTCCCAAGATCGGGAAATATATTGTCGGATAATCGTTCGTGCCTCAACGCTTCGTCTTTGCTCTCATACGACGAATAATAAGGAGGCTGACAACCAGAACGACAGGGAAGACCGAAGCGACAAGCAGACCGCTCTGGATGTTGTTCTCGCTGTTTTGAGTGCCCAGTCCCACAAGCGACGGACCTAAGGTTCCTCCCACATCACCGGCAAGGGCAAGTAAGGCAAATAGAGCCGTACCACCTTGGGGAATACGTGCCGATGTGAGACTGATGGAGCCAGGCCACATGATACTTACAGCCAATCCGCTCAGCATACAGCCGATAAAGGCTACAAGAGGAACAGGTGCCAGAGAGGCGGTGAGGTAGGCAACAAAACATACGATTCCTGCGATGGTCATATAGGTCGAGAGATCCATGTTCTGTCCTTTCTTTCCATACCACATTCGTCCAAGTCCCATGCAGAAAGCAAATCCGCAAGGACCAGCCAAATCTCCAATCGACTTATCAACACCCAACGATGCTTCCGCAAAAGCAGAGGTCCATTGAGCCATAGAACTCTCGGAGGCTCCCGTAGCAATCATCAAGATAAGGAAAACCCAGAACATCCGATTCTTCAGCAACTGACTCATACTCATTCCCTCCGAATCCTGTACGATTGGCTCGATGGGGCATGTAGCAAAATTGATGATGTTATAGAGCGGAATCAATGCCCATATACAGGCCAAGATGCGCCAGTTGTCAAGCCCGAAGAAGGTAAAGAACAGCGTAGAACCGATAATCACACCCACAGCGCCCCAGCAATAGAACGAATGGAGCAGGCTCATCATTCCTTCCTTATTAGGGAAAGGGCATGCTTCGATGATAGGGCTACACAACACCTCTATCAAGCCACTTCCGACGGCATAGATACACACACAAATAAGTATGCCAATCAGCGGATCGGGAAAGAGCTGAGGCAGAAAGGCCATACCTGCAAGACCAAGTGCAGAGGTGATTTCCGACACGATGATGCTCTTGCGGTAGTCGATATTCTTGAACTTGGCACACACGAAGTCGGTCACCAGCTGAACAGCATAAAACACAGCTGGAATGAGTGCCAAACTCGCAATTGGAATATCATACTCACGATGAAACGCAATAAACAGAAGGGGAGTGAAATTCGCAACAATAGCTTGGGTCACAAACCCCAGATAACACGCCAGTTTGGTTTTATTATAGTCTTTTAATGTCTCAGTCATTTTAAATTGATAGTTGACAGTTGTTAGTTGACAGTGGAAAAGAAAAGTTTACGAAACTGCCTACAAAGTTAAGCGTTTTTTTTCAATTACAAGTTCCTTTTCTCGTTTAAAATACAAATTCTGTTTAGAGTGTTATCGCATTTCGTCATTCTTTGTCCGTTACCTTACTTTTAGCATTGTTGTGCTACAGTCTTCTCCCCACTTATAAATAAAGGGAATAGGACAAAAGAAATTGACAAAGAACTCTACGCATGAAGAATTCGAGCTTAGCGAAACGGTTGAGGGAAGAATAAAGAATAAAGGTTATTGTTAGCGAGTTTTTACGGTATTTTCATAGAAAAAGTGTGTGAAATGACTTTTTTTTGTGTTAAAAAACAGGTATTCACACAAAAATATTTGGCAGATTGAAAAAAAAAGTATTACTTTGCAAACTGAATAGAGTTAAATAAACCCTTTTTATTATTTTTAAATTTCAACAATTAATTAATTAACTTATGAACAAAAAACTACTTTTGCTTAGTGTAGCACTCTTATCGTTTGCTACATCGTTTGCACAGAGTTGGGATCGTCCGAGTGCGACTGAGTTCAAGTTCGTGACTGAGATGAAGCCAACCTTGCAGGCAAATGAGCCGTTCTGGAAAGGCGATTCAGCCGTCTATTATTTATATAATGTGGACGCTGATGCTTTCTTGACTAACATGACTTGTCCGTCACACTCTCAGTGGGCTACCCATGCAGCCGTGAGAGCTGACCAGGCTAACAAGGTGATGATGGCCCAGTATCGTCTGGCTCCAATCATTGTGACTGACACTACTTATTTCGACAGTCTGATTGTGCAGACTGATCCTGACACTTCGTACACGCAGCAGTTTATGAAGATTGATACTGTAAGCGTTACTATCCCTGAGTGGGACGGTGTGACTTACAAGTTGCTCGACTTCTACAACGGCAGCTATCGTGGTGTATTCCCAACATCTTCTTATGCGATGTTCGTGGACCGCGGAGATCAGGCTGACTACATGTGGAACGTGAAGTCAATGGGTAATGGTATTTATCGTATCTACGTATCTGACCTGAACCCTAACTACAACTCACACTTGGCTGACAGCTTGTTTGGCAATCCTGAAACTTATCTCGGTTTCAACATGATTGACCCAGACTACAATGCTGACGAAGTTCCTCCTGTAATGCCTTTGACTCCTATGTTGAGTATCACTGGTAAGGCTTACAATCCAAGTCCTGCAGAAGGATTCGAGAGCTTGGAAGAAGCTGTTTTGGCTATCGACTGGATGTTCATGTCTGAGGAAGAGTACAACAAGTACAACTCATACTGCAAGGCTTGGGACTACATTGCTAGCGGCGAAATCGACAACTTCATTGCTGAGGTTGAAGACCAATATGGCAACAAGGTTAGCTGCAAGGCTCTGTATGACATCCTTGACTCACAAACTCGTGTAAGCTATGAGGAAATTGAGGCTGCAATGAAGAATGTTGAACAGCAGATTCGTGATTATCTCATTGCTACTCTCTTCAAGGATGCAACTGATGAAAATCCTGCTAACGTAACTCAGTTGATGGAGAATCCTAACTTCGACAAGGGTAACAAGGACGGTTGGGACATCACTTCTGGTATCGGCCAGAACCTCCAGTACAACTACAACGACGGTGTTCACGACTACAATTTGCCTGACGGAACTCCAATCCATGGCCACTACAACTCTGAAACTGGTGCTTGGATTCAGGGATTCATCGAGGCTTGGCATCAGAGCAACAACCTCGGAAACGGTACAATCAGCCAGACTATCCTTGGTTTGCCAGCTGGTAAGTACAGCTTCTCTTGCGACGCTATCGCATGTCGTCAGGGTTCTGGAAAGCAGTCAAACGTAGGTGTTTTCCTCTTCGCTCAGGGTGGTGACGTTAACATGAGGACAGCAATCTCTACAGACAACGAGAAGCCAGAACATTTCGAGATGACATTCGTCAGCAGCGGTGGTACTATCGTTCTCGGTCTGATGTCACAGGATGCAACTGCAAACTGGATGGCAGCCGACAACTTCGAACTTTGGTACTACGGAGAAGTTGATCCAAACGAAGATCCTTACAAGGTTATTCTTAAGGGAACAATCGCAAGTCTCGAGAAGAAGTATCCTGACGTAGAAAGCTTGATGGCTAACGTTGACGTGAAGGAAGCATACACAACAGAACTCGAAGCAGCAAAGAATTGCGAGGCTGACTTCCAGCAGGAAGACTCAGTTCTGAACGCAGCAGCTGCAGCGCTTGCTAAGTCAATCGACGACTATGTACGTATGGAAAGCTTGATGGCTGAAGTACAGGCTCAGTCAGAGAAATTCGAAGGCACAAGCTTCGACGAACTGAGTGAAATTCTTGGTGAGTGGTACGAAATGACCCTTATGGAGGATTATAACAATGGTACTGCTGATGGTAACATGATCGACTCTATCCGTATCAACATGAATAAGATGATCGTTGACCACATCACAGCTAATGTGAAGCCAGGTGACGAACTGACTCCGCTCATCACTAACCCAGCATTCGACGACAACTTCTCTGGTTGGTCAACTGTAATTAATACTCCAGTATTCGGTGGTAAGGGTGGTAATGGTGCAAATGGCCTTGGTGAAATCGCTACACTCAATAGTGGTAATGCGGAAGTATTCCAGAAAGCATTCGATATGTTCCAGATCGTACGTAACATGCCGAAGGGAGCCTTCAAGCTCACTTGTCAGGCATTCGAACGTAACGACGAGCCAACTGGCGCATGGGAAAGCGAATGGGGTGAAGGTCCTGAAGTTGGTATCCACGCAGTGCTCTATGCCAACAGCTTCGAATCTAAGGTGAACAACATCATGGCTGGTGCTCAGGATGAATGCATCTATCGTGCTAACGATTCTGACAGCTATCCAACAGATACTTACGCTTCTTCATATGACAAGTGGGTACCAAACTCAATGGATGGTGCTAACTTCTTCTTCAACATCTCTCCTGAGACTTACGAGGTATCAGTAGACTTCGTGCTTGGACATGCAGGCGACAGCATCAGAATTGGTCTGAGAAACGATTATACTCACAGTTGGGTAATCTTCGACAACTTCCGTCTGTACTACACAGGCGATGGTATCGATGCCCTCGAAGAGCCAGTTAACAGCATGTTGGCTAAGCTCGACGAAGTGATTAACGACGAAGAGTCTCTCTTCGGTGCAGACGTGAAACCTGCTGCAGAGAAGGCACGCAAGGATTTGGCAGACGCATTCACAGCTAATGATGCCGATGGATGCTACGCAGGACTCGATAAGGGTAATGAAATCGTTGCTTACGCAGCTGAGTCTGCTGCAGCTTACGAAGCTCTTACTACTGCATTCGACGGTTTGACTAACGACTACTATTCACACGACGAAAGCGAATTCTCTGCAGAGAGAAATCAGGCTGTGAAGGATGCTCTTGACAAGGGTGATCATGCGCTCACATATCTTGACCTTACTGCTGAAGAGGCTAACGAGTTGGCTCAGACCATGAAGGAACTCAAGGCACTTCTCACATTGCCAGAAGGTGGTTATGTTGACCTCAAGCAAGAAGACTTCTATACTTGGACCGGATGGGACGCAACAGCAGAGAAAGTCAACCAGGCTGGATGTGCATACAATTTCAATCAGGCTAATTCGATGATTTATGGTGATGCAAACGTAATGTACAACAACTATGCAGACCTCTCAGCAGCCGACGTACTCGTAATCGTAGCAACGACTGGTACTCCTCGTTTGCTCTTCAACCGTCCTGCACCTGAAGCAGGAGGTTCTGACTCTCATGGTGGTGCAATCCCAGTAGAATTGCCACGTGACGAAGGTCAGGGTTGGTGGACTGTTACTGATAACGAAGACGGTTCTAAGACCTATGTAGTTGACGTGAAGCGTATGGTTGAGGAGTACGGATACTGTCACCTCAACGCCATCAAGGGTGCTAACTTTGCTAATACATTTATTATTAGCGTCCAGGTTGGTTATGGTATCGGTGGCGAAGATTCAAGTATCGCAACTCTCAGCTCAGACAAGAAAGCTGCTGCTGGTATCTACACCATCACTGGTGCTAAGGTTAATCAGCTCAGCCGCGGTATCAACATCATCGTCGACCAGAACGGTCAGTCAAGAAAGGTATTTGTGAAGTAATCACATATCCGACTACAAACAAGAAGGGGTGCCCAATTGGGCATCCCTTTATTGTTGCTTGTTCATGAGTTTATCTGATTACTTATTCATGAACTTTCTTGCGGCTTGATGATCGGACAAAAAGTATCAACCTATCATTTATCCGTTGATGTAGCTTAGAATCTGTTCTGCGTGAATCTTGGTTTTGATTTCCTTGGGTGAAAAGATTTTCTCTATTACTCCTTCCTCATTTACAAGATATGTAGTTCGAAGTGTACCGATGGTTCTACGTCCACAAGCTACCTTCTCGCCCCAGCTACCAAGTGTCCGGAGTAGGGCAGTATCGGTATCTGCTATGAGCGGGAAGTCGAGTGAATTGTTGTCTGCGAATTTCTTCTGCAACTCAGCTCTATCCTTGCTTACCCCGATAATCTCATATCCTGCAGCCTGAAGCTCTGCTTTGTGTTGTTGAAGCGAACAAGCTTCAGCAGTGCATCCACTTGTATTGGCTTTCGGATAAGTGTACAGAACAATCTTCCTACCTCTATAGTCGCTCGATTTTATCTCCTTACCATTTTGGTCTTTCCCCAAAACATCAGGAATCTTGTCTCCTATATTCATCGGACTTTATTTCAAGATGGTCTTAATCTTAGCAGTAGCCTGATTGTAAGCCTTCTCCCAATCGGTATCGAGTGAGAATGGAGTGTAGGTCTGCTTGTCGTTTACATACACAAAAGTGGTTTCTTTGTCTGAATCGTTGAAAAGCGGATTGTTGAGCGATGCGTCACGATAGCAGGCAATCACCTCAAGACGTTTCTCGGTAGAGATGGCTCTTGCCTTGATGATATCGGTCTCGAAGTCTGTGATGAACGAAGCGAGATTGACAGCCTGAGAGTCATAGAAATAGCTGTCCTTTGTCAGACCACGTTTCTTCACCTGATTGGAGATGTAGTTGAGAACCGTAATCTTATACTGGTTGATTTGAATCTGCTGGTCGTTTGACGCAGCATTGTTGACAACTGCTGTAGCATTGTCAAATACTTTCTTGTAAAGGGTCTGCGCACTTAATGTCATATAAGACGAAGCGGCAACCATCATTACTGTTAAAACGAATTTGTTCATTGTTGAGCTATATTTATAGTTTGTTAAGTTTCTTCGCCTGCAAAGGTAGGGAAAAATGAAGAATTAGTGAATTAAAGAGTTTAAAAAAAGAAGTTCAAATCTATTATTTGGCATTTATTAACACTCGGATTGTTAATAAGTTAATTATTCTTCTTCCTCAATGTGCAGATTGTCGGTATGCCAAGTTGCATTATTCCCGTCGTCGTCAGCATAGATGAAGTAGGCTTTCAATTCAGGATGACGTTTAAGTACGTTTTGAGCACTATCCAAACCTAACACCATAAATGCTGTTGCATAGGCGTCAGCTGTAGCGCAATCTGTCGCAAGTACGGTTGACGAGAGGATGCTATGCTGAACAGGGTAGCCTGTACGTGGGTCGATGGTGTGTGCGTAGCGTTTATTACCCTCTTCGTAATAGTTGCGATAGTTTCCCGATGTAGCCATAGAGATGTCTGTGAGATGCAGAATCTGTTGTAATTCGGTTTGTTCGCCTGTTACATCAGGAATGGGCTTAATAATGCCGATATTCCAAGTTGAACCCTGTGGATTCTGTCCCCGAACTCGAACTTCACCTCCTATTTCCACCATATAGTTATTGATGCGTTTAGACTCTAGCAGCCGTCCTACGGCATCTACTCCATATCCTTTAGCGATAGCGCTACAATCAAGCATGACTGCCGTATCCGACTTTACGATGCGGTCGTCCTGCAGCGATACTTTCTCGATACCTACATGAGTCAGCAAGCGAGCAATCAGGGTGTCGGTTACGGTAGCTTTGTTCTTGAATCCGAATCCCCAAGCATTGACCAACGGGGCAACTGTGATGTCGAAAGCACCATAAGTCTCAGTAGAGATTTGTTTTGCTAACGTGAATACATCGCGAAACATCTCGTCTGTTTCGTCACTCGTCCCATTATTGATGGCTGTGATGACAGACTGCTTGTTGAATGGCGATAATGAATGGTCAACCTCTTGCAATCTAACTTTGATGCTGTCTTGCAAGTCCTGAGTGTACTGATAGGTGATGTGATAGAAGGTACCGAATATCTCGCCTTCACACTTGAGGTAATTTGCTTTCTTGTCTCCATCGTTCGGGGCTGAGTTCTTAGTGGTTATGATAAATACTGTTCCGGCTATGAGAGCAAGTAACAGAATGACATGCCACCAACGAATGCGGTGTGGCTCTGCTTTTTGGTCGAGTTGACGATCCATATCGTCGTATAGTTTTTTTAATATACTCATTGTGATAGTTGATAATTGACTGTTGAATGGAGTTAAAGATGTTCAATCAGTATCTTGATGCCGATACCGACAAGGATGATTCCTCCGATGAGGGTTGCAGGAAATCGGAATCGCTGACCTACATACACACCAATGATATTTCCTATTGCAGAAAGTACAAATGATGTCACTCCTATTATAATAATGGGTGAGGTAATAGCTCCAAGCGTCTTCATGTTCATACACTCGAAAGAGATACCTACCGCAAATGCATCGATACTGGTGGCGATTGCCAGTAATAATACGACTGTAAATTTTGTCGGGTCGAACGAACTGCGTCCTCCTCCCTTGAAATAATCATATATCATCTTTGCGCCGATAATGGCTAACATACCGAACGCAATCCAATGGTCGAAACTCTCTACATATTTGCCATAATAGGAGATTCCATACCAACCGAAGAGTGGCATGAGTGCTTGAAAGATTCCGAAACAGAATGCCATCATAAGGATTGATGGAATATCGTATCGTTTCAGAATCAAGCCAGACGATATACTCACGCTGAAACAGTCCATTGCAAGCGCTAATGCGATTAGTATTTGTTCAATGATACTCATTTACTCTGCGTTGATTGGTGTACGTTTCAGTTTTTTCTTTCCCCAGTTTAGGTCGAAGATGAGGTTGTATGTGCCTCCCCAGCATGAGGTATCTGTGGTTGTTCCATAACCAGGGATGTAATAGGGCTTCGCATAGTCGGGTTGTCCGATTTTCATCTCCTTCTTGTAGCGTACACTCCAACCCATGTGGAAGTTGCGCCAAATCTTCGTTTGTGCTCCAAATACAAACTCTATCCATCCGCTGTTCGAACTGGCATCCTTATAGTTGAAAGGTGCCGAACCTCCCCAAATTGGGTCTTTCATATTGGGACCGCTCATGTCGAACTTGAAAGAGCTGAATCCATAGCGTGCTCCAACAAACAGACGATTATCCTGTAACTTATTCTTGAGAATGTTCCAATCGAGACCAATACGGAAGTAGGGGGCGCTTGTTGCGTAGTAGATGTCGGTTTCTGGATCTGTTGACTTGCAAGTAGCATAACCCACTTCGACCGTTGGGAAGAAAGTGCCCTTCAGGTTCAGACGTAGAGCTGCTTCTATATTCCCATAGTCGGTAAAGAGATAGAGACCTGGTCCGAGAAGGTCGCCCGAGATGGTAAATCCCTGAAAGAAGGGGAGGTCAGGTTGCTCTGTCAGGTCTGCAATATAATTCGTAGGGCGTATCGTGTCTGTCTCGTTAACGACTACCACAGTCTCGTCCTGAGCAGATACGTTACCCGCGACCACCATCAGGAGGACCAGCATCACAGTCTTACTCCACCACGCCATTGAAAAATATTTTGATGTTCTCTTTTCCTCCATAATCTACGAGTGGATTTATGATTTCTATATGGTCAATAGCTGCGTCGGTAGAGCGTATTGAGTGCAGGTGATGGTAGACATGTGTTCCACATTCCGGCAGTTCCACATGTGCAAATCCATCATGTTCTATGATAATGGTATCTTTGCCTGATATATTGTTGTATGAGAATATTAAGGTGTCTGCTTTATTGAAATAGCTCATTGGCACCTGTATGAAGGAACGATCTGATGCCTTGTTGACGAGTAGGGTATCCTTACGTGTCGTACTGATTGTCTCAGAGAATCCTTCGTTGAGCAAAGTCGTGTCACGCTGGGCGTACGTAACGGTTTGAAAACCTAACTTTCGATAGGTGTACACCGTTTTGTATCCTGGTAGTAGGGTCGTTACGGTGATTGCGTCATTATACTTGATTGCAACACCGTTTTGATCATAGAAAAAATAGTTGCACAGCACGGTACTTTCCAACGGACAGTTGTTCGAAGAGCAGGCGAATAGGGCGGTGAGGGACAATATGCACAAGAGTTTCTTCATCGTCAAATCACCTTACTTATCTGATAGTTATTACGTTCGCTTGAATTGCGGCTAATCATGTCACCCAAGAATCCGGCAAGGAACAATTGGGTACCAATCAGCATGGTGGTGAGCGAGATATAGAAATATGGAGAGTCTGTCACCAGTCCTGGATTGTTGCCGTTATATAGGCAAATCAGTTTGTATGCTCCCACAACGATGGCTGCAATCAGTCCGATGAGGAACATGATTGATCCCAAGAATCCGAACACATGCATTGGCTTACGTCCGAAAGTACTGATGAACCATAATGACATCAGGTCGAGATATCCGTTTACGAAGCGGTTCCACCCCATGAACTTAGATACTCCATGCTGACGTGCCTGGTGATGTACACGTTTCTCTCCGATCTTTGTGAATCCTGCATTCTTAGCAAGATAAGGGATGTAACGGTGCATTTCTCCGTACACCTCGATGCTCTTGACAACATCCTTACGGTAGGCTTTGAGACCGCAATTGAAGTCGTGTAGATTATGAATGCCGCTCACTTTCCGTGCTGTTGCGTTAAACAGTTTGGTCGGTATGGTCTTCGACAGCGGGTCTCCTTGACGGCGGTTCATCTTGTATCCGCTCACAAGGTCGTAGCCGTCGTCCATAATCATTTTATAGAGTTCGGGTATCTCGTCAGGACTGTCTTGTAGGTCTGCATCCATCGTGATGACCACATCGCCTTCTGCACGTTCAAATCCGCAGAATAAAGCCGGACTCTTGCCATAGTTGCGACGGAACTTAATGCCGTGTACCTCTGGATATTTTGCCGATAATTCTTCGATGACATCCCAAGAGTGGTCGGTCGATCCGTCGTTACAGAATATGACTTCGTAGCTGAAATTGTTTTCGTCCATCACACGCTTAATCCATGCGTGCAGTTCTGCAATTGATTCCTCCTCGTTATACAGAGGCACTACAACTGATATGTCCATGTATGAAGTGTATTGTTTTTATTGATTATTCTGGATTTTATAAAGTTTCTCAGGATTGACTAAATGACATTTCCTGTGTGCTACAGCAGCCACAGGTATCGAGTAGAGCAACGATAAGAAGATATTGTTTACAAACAGGTTCAGCGTGATGTCGAGTGGAGTCAGGTTTGCCAACTCTTGCAGTTGCATGCGGCTTTGCTCTAGGAATTCGGTTGCTCCTATCATTTTGTATTGGGCTTCGGTCTCAGGCGATGCTAAGAAATTCATGAAGAAGTCTAAAAACTTGCCTTGATCCATATACTGGAAATAGACGAACTCACCTGCCCCCGTCATCACACTTGCGTAGAAGAACATTAGGATTGCAAATGCCCACGCCATACCCATCGAGACACGGTCGCCCGATTTTAAATGCTGCTTATAGCGCCAGGCAAGATAAAGCGGCATCAGTAGCGTTATACCCATCAATCCCATTGAGAGCATCATCATCAGGATGTTGCCGCCTGTCATTCCACTCATCAATGTGAAAAACGTAGCCAGCCATATCACTCCCAACACAGTTCCATACTCTATTGCAAAATCCCTAGTTGTCTTAAACAAATCTAAATCCATTCCTGTTGTTCTGTTTCTTTCGCTCTACTATTTTTTTATCTTGTTTTCTCTCTCCAGTTTCTCCACATATTCTTTCCATGTGGTTTTCTTTCCTGTTTGTTCGGGTTTCCCCATTTGAATAAAGTGGCAATATGCCGCAGCCAATGCGTCAGTAGCATCCAGTTGGATATGCATGATTTCGTCGCTGATATTCAGCATCCTTTGCAACATCGCAGCTACTTGCTCTTTTGATGCAGCACCATTGCCTGTGATAGCCATCTTGATGCGTTTCGGTTCGTATTCGCTGATGGGTATGTCGCGTTGGATAGCTGCACAAATAGCCACTCCTTGCGCTCGTCCCAGTTTCAGCATACTCTGCACATTCTTTCCATAGAAAGGTGCTTCTATGGCTACTTCGTCGGGATGGTACGAGTCGATGATGCTTGTCACTCGTTCATGGATTTTACCCAGTCGCAGATAGTGGCTTTCGTACTTCTTCAACTGTATGACGCCGAATGCCAACATCTCTGCTTTGTTGCCCTTCATACGAAGGATGGCATATCCCATCAGGTTCGTACCTGGGTCGATGCCCATGATGATTTTTTCCGGCTTTGCTTTCCCTCTGACAGTTACCATTTTCGTCGTTTATCTCACGAGTACCTTCTTTCCGTTGATGATGTTGATGCCTCGCTGCATTCTGTTCTGCTGCTGTCCACCTATATTATAGATGGTGACAGACTTGTCCTCATCGTTCTCAATACCCTTCACGGCTGTGTCTTCACCGATGATTTCGAGTTTGTCGATGTTACACTTTTCGCCTGTGATGGTGATGCGGATGATTTGCTGTCCTGCTGCAAGCGTACGGTTGAACTGACCTTCAATCTCCTTATAGATGGTATTACCTGTCTTTGGTATTTCTATGGTAGCCAATGAGTAGGTTGAGGTACCTCTCACCCAACTGATAGTGACTTTGGAGGTCTCGACGCTTGAGGCTGCCGTCAGCTTGAAGTAGTACTTGTACGATTCGGAGACGTTAACAGAATAGTCATACCATTCGTTTGCTGCGGTATATCCGATGGCAAATCCACCATTACCTTTGATGATGTCGGCACCTTCGTTGTCCTTACGGTAACCGGCTTTGCCTTCGTCTTTGTCGTCTGAGTCATGGAAGGTCAGTCCCTCGCCACCTTTGTCAAAGTCTTCTGCCTCGATGATGCCAGGAACCGTTACTTCCTTGAAGGGGATTCGTTTGTTCTTGACTGCGACATTCACCTTTGCTACTTTTGACTCTTGACCTTCTGTGTTGAGCGCAATGGCTGAAACCACACAGGTTCCTTTACACGTTGGATAGATCTCGGCTGTGTAGGGCGACTCTGTGAGGATGGTGTCGAGCACACCGTTCTGATAGATTCTTACTGCCGAGATGGTGCTGGTTGACGAGGTGGCAGATGCTCTTACGGTTACTTTGTTGCCTACAGTCACATTCGTCGATGGAGTTGCTTTGACGGTGATGTTGATAGATTCGTCGACATCCACTCGTGAGAAGGTGATTTTGTCGATATGGCATTGTCCGCCTGTGATGTTGATACGTATCTTCTGCTTACCTTCCTTCAGGGGAACGAGCATACGACCGTTGATGGTCATGAAGTTGCCCCATTCGCCCAGTTCTTCACATTGAACCGGAACCTCTTCTGTGAGTTCCACTTGGTCATCGTAGTTGCTGAGTGCCAATTGGAACGAAGCGTTGTGAGCACCTGCTGATGCGAGGGCCTCGAAATTGTAGAGTCCTGCTTCCTTCACATTCACCGTGTATTCCATCCATTCGCCTTTCACGGTGTGACCAACGCAATATCCGTCTTCTGTTGCTAAGATGTCCACACCGCCTGTATTTGTACGATAGGTACGAACTCCGTCGTTTCTCGTATCAGAGTCGTGATAGGTGAGGGCGTCTGCTCCTATGTCGAAGTCTTCAGCTTCGATGGTGCCAGGCAGTTCCATGTTCTCGTTGAATGGTCGGCGTGTGTTGTTGAGGGTGTTAAAGAGTGCCAGACGCTCATATTTGCTGCTATCGGTACACGTCACAATCGCCTTCAGGTCGTAAGCACCTTGTGCAAGAGGCTTGTAGTATGCTACGTATGGTTCTTCTGTCATACGGACATAGAACTTGTTCTTTACATAGAGGTCGACATGATCTACCGTCTTAGTACGCATCTTCAGGCGTACGGTAATAGGAATGGAGTCGGCACGAGCTACGTTCCAACCAGCTGCTTTCACATAGAGCGATGCTTCCTTCTTCATGCCTGGGAACGGACTCTTTGCTGTCTTTGCTTTTTCTGAAGCCATGTACTCGCGCAACCAAGTCATGGCCGGACGATCCTTGCCACCCCGGATGATGCCCGAGTTGTCAACCCATGTTGCTCCATGAATGTAACCCCAGAGGGTGACACCTGCGCAATATTCTGCCTCCCACATCATTGGGAAGATGTTCATATATTGTTGCTTCTGCTGATTGTCATCAGCTTTGTCAATATCCAGCTCTGTGATGTACATAGGCATCTTCAGCGCGGTCTGTATCTTCGACATGGCGTTCCTTAATCCGCTTGCGCTGATATCTGTCACATCATGCGACTGGCATCCGTAGGCATCAATAGGTGCTCCGGCATTACGCAGGGTTTGAACAAGTTTGATAAAGTTGTCAGTATCCCACTGGAAGGTGTTGTAGTCGTTGTAGATGAGGATTGCATCGGGCCAGCGCTCGTATGCCAACTCGAAAGCCTTGATGAGCCAGTCGTAGCCTGTCACACCTTCGCCACCCAACGATTCCTTCATCATCGGGTTGCCTTGTTGGTGCATACCGATAGCCTCGTTGACCACGTCAATCAGTTCCAACTTCGGATATTTCTTCTTGATGGCATCCATCCAAGTGACAATGGCCTTAAATCGCTCTGCCGGTGAGAGGTTAGGCAGCCAGCTTGGGTACTGAGCACCCCAAACGAGACAATGGAACTTGAATGGGAAATGGTGATCTCTTGCGTAGTTGAATGCGTTGTCGCATCCTCCCCAGTTGAAACTGCTACGATTGCCCTGAACCGAACTCCATTTCGATTCGTTCTCGCAGGTAATCTGATTCCATAAGGTGTAGTACTGAGCGACACCTCCGCCAGCCTCAACCTGGCCTCGAGTAGTAATGTTACCTAAAAACTTGTCTGGGTTTTTCGACAGTTGGGCTGATGCCGACAAAGAAGTGAGCGTCAAAATCATTGCGCCCAACACGGTTTTGATTGGTAATAATCGATGCATATCCTTTTTAATTAATGTGTATAAATTCTATTTAGATTGCAAAGATAGTGAAAGCTGAGCGAAGTACAAAATAAATTTGTATTTATTTTAATTTCAAAGGGTTTTTTATCTTCCTCTTAGTCAAAGATGGTGAATTATGGCTCATTACTATCCAACATTTTGAAGTTTTTCACCATTTATGCCCTACGATTCACGATTATTTCGTACCTTCGTCCCCAGAAATCGAATATAGAAATGTAAATCGTTATGAAACCAACGAAGCTATATCTACTCGCAACTATTCTACTCTATAGTGGATTGATAGGACAGGCATGTAACAGAAACGTCCATATTGTCGCATCCGATTCGTCTGCACTCGACACTTGGCAAGCAGGTGCAACCGTAACTCCTGAAGCGATAGCCGCTTTCGGAGGCATCGACCGTTGCTTTGCTGCCGAACCCATACCCGAACGAGTATGGAAGCGCATGCAAGGAAAGACGTACAAGCAGAACCCACATATCGGGCGCAACGACCTGCGCCATGTGCGTGCTCTGCATTGGGACTACGACGAAAGGATACACATAGGCGAGATGATTTGCAATAAACGAATTGCCGATCAAGTGGTAAAGATTCTGCGTACTCTCTACGACAATCATTACCCGATACAGCGGATGGTGCTGCCCGATGTCTACGATGCCGATGATGAACGCCAGATGCGCGACAACAACTCATCCTGCTTCTGCTACCGCACCATTTCAGGCAGTTCAAACCTGTCGAAACATGCTCGAGGACTGGCTGTTGACATTAACACCCTTTACAATCCTTATTGTCGCGTACTCAATAATGGCAAACGCATCATACAACCAACCACAGCTGCTGACTACTGCGATCGTACGAAGAACTTTCCATACAAAATCGACCACAACGACCTCTGTTTCCGTCTATTTACTGAAGCCGGATTCGAGTGGGGTGGGGACTGGACCTCACTCAAGGACTACCAACATTTCGAACTGAAAGGGAAATAAATGCCTATTGGCTGTTGATTAAACTGACCCTTTTAACCATAAGAACTAGGCATTATTGCCTGATAATGGTGGGTTATTAGCAGTTAAGGACTGGTTATTGTGAATACGTGGACGAATAATAGTTGTCGTAGAGACGGAAAACTCGACTAATAGTCTCAACAATAATAGACAATTTACGATTATTATCGCCACTTTTGGCTACCAAATTGGCCATTTTGCTACATGAGTCCTCTCAATTGCGGACAAGATGTTGAAATTCTACATCGTTCATTTAAGCACCAAGTATAGGTAAAAGCATCGAAATCGAGGGTTTTTGCATGATTTTTGATGCCAAAAAAGCAGGATTTTGATACTTTCTGTCCCTTTGCTGAGTGTTGGAATCATGGTCGATGAGAATCAGAAACATCGTAATTCATTGATTTTCAGCCATTTAGATGAATAATTATTCCTTTATCAGTCACAGTCACAGAGTCACAGTTGTTTTTTAAGGTATCCCATTCTTCCTTATTATATATTATATATTATATATAACTTATTATATAACAATAAGTTACAAGAAGAAAGAGAAGGATTTTTCGATGTGATGGGTATCCATTTTTTCGAACTGAGATTTGAGACTGAGACTCTTCACACTATTTTCCTACTAGGCCTTTGAGCGCATTGCGCAGTTCAAGATGGCGTCGCTTGGTGCTTTGTTTTGTTGTTTTTCTTGATTTTACTTGGTGGATAATAATAAAAGGTGTAACTTTGTGGGCTGAAATGAAGAATTATTTGACGTTACGAGGAAATATGCGTGTATTGAACGATAGGCCATTGGTGGCGCATCTGTCGATGTTTGGTGCCTGTGCAGGGTGGGGACTGATGGCCCCTATCGGCAAAGATGCCATGACCCATGGTGTTGATGGCATCACATTGGTGACGTTCCGTGTGGTGGGGGCATGTTTACTGTTCTGGTTAGCTTCGCTTTTCGCTCCAAAGGAACACGTGCCATTACGCGATAAGTTGCTGTTTATCGGAGCTGGGTTGTTTGGATTGGTGTGCAATCAATGTTGCTACACGATTGGGTTGAGCATCACTTCGCCTATCAATGCCTCGATTGTTACGACTTCAATGCCTATCTTTGCGATGTTGTTGTCGGCGTTGATACTGAAGGAGCCGATTACGGGCAAGAAAGCGATTGGTGTGGTGCTGGGCTGTAGTGGGGCATTGATGCTGATATTGACCTCCATGGGTAGCGTTTCAAGTGAGGTGGGTGATATCCGAGGCGACTTGCTCTGTCTGTTTGCGCAGTTCTCGTTTGCGCTCTATCTGTCGCTCTTCAATCCGCTGATTCGACGATATAATGTGTTTACCATTAATAAGTATATGTTTATGTGGGCATCGCTCATGCTGTTGCCTTTTACAGGCGTTCATGTCGTTGAAGTAGTGTCTACACAGATTCCCATAAGAACGTGGTTGGAGGTTGCTTATGTGGTGTGCATAGGCACTTTCGTATGCTATATCCTCACGATGATTGGTCAGCGCACACTTCGCCCTACGGTGGTTAGCGTCTATAATTATGTGCAACCGATTGTTTCTGTAGCCGTGTCGCTATTGATGGGTATCGGTGTGCTGAAACCATCGCATGCATTGGCTGTGATTCTTGTCTTTGCTGGTGTGTGGTTGGTGACCAAGTCGAAGTCGCGTCGTGATATAGAAAAGATGAACCGCAAGTCCCTTTCTTGATGCTACTTAGCTGTCAGAGCTTGAATCAATGCATCAAGTTGCTGCTGGTTCATGCCGTGAGACAGCAGAAAGTTGGAGAATGCTTCCGCATAGTCAATATTTGGCAGCTGTGACTCGTCGCTAACACCTGAATAATACATCAGGTAGGGGTTGAGTTTTAGCTTCACCAATAGTTCGCAAATACTTGGAAAATAAATAGGACTTACCTGATAATAATTGTCGTAGGTTATCAGATAGTCATCGACCATTTCTTCATAGGTTGCTCCGCATAGTCCTTCAAGGAGTGCACACACAAATCCAGTACGATCCTTTCCTTCCATACAATGCACGACGTATGGTGCCGGGTAGGAAGGGAGTATCTTCAGCGCCTCTATCAGTTTTTGGTTGTTGTCGTCCGAGGTAGGGTCAGCCGTCAGAGGGCATAGTATTACATGGCCTTCATCCCAGAGTGTATGGCTATAGGATGGCAGGTCGTAGGCTTGCATTTTAGCCTCCGTGTCGGCAAGGTTGAGCACGGTCTTTACTCCTTCTCGTTCGAGATATTCAGAAACGTAGGAGGCGCGGTTGATCTTGCTGTTGAATGGAGAAGAACTACGGTAAAGTCTGTTGTTTGCAATCTTACCAGCTTTTATAACGCGTGCATTGGCATACTGCTCGTCAGAGAGTGTGGGATAATCGCTACGTATGTTAGTGTATTTCATACCCAGCGCTTCTTGCACGATAAGGCTTCCGCCTTTTTCCTTCATCTTGATGGTGACGGTATGACCTTCAAGCCCTAAGAGTTCTTGGGGCAGTCCGACGTTGCTGGTCGTGAAGCAAATGCTGGGATAAGTGGGGTATGCCACGAGCAGGTATTCTCCGTTGGGAGCATAATAGCCATCGTAGTATGGCATGACAATTTCTTTGTCATCGATGGTGACGCTGATGAGGTCGCCGAGAGTAAATCCGGCATTCTTCATGTCGGCCTCCGTAAAGTCAAGCATGGCTCCGTTAAAATTGTTATACATTACAATACTACCGCTTATCGTCGGCTCAGGGACGGGGATGTCGTCGTTTGAGCAAGATGTAGCCAGGGAGAGTAAACTTATAAAGACAATGAGGAGGGACGACTTCCAACCTATCTTCAATAATGATGACGCTTTGACGTTGCCAAATAGAAACGTAGTCATATTTTCTGTTTTCTACAAAAGGACGCAGCTAAAATGGCTACGTCCTTACGATATATGATTAATGATGTTATTTTACCATGAACTTGCAGCTGGCTGCCTTGGTGTTGGATTCCTTTACAGTTGCCATATAGATGCCTGTAGGCAGATTGTTCAAGTCAACTGTAGTGGTACCTGTCGTAAAGTTAACCGTCTGGCTCTTGAGCAACTGTCCTGTAGAACTATAGATGTAGAGCTGTGCAGTTCCCTCGGTAGCTGCCTGAAGAACGAGGTTGCCTTCAGAAAATTTAACTGTGATATCCTTGCTCTCAGCAACAGGTGTGTTGATGGCCAGTTCTGGGTTGTCAACAATCACTCCGTCATCCATTCCGATGTATTCGTCATAGGTGTGGAGCAGGTTGTTCTGCCCAATGGTCGGACGATTCATGACATAAAGGCTGTTACCTCCATCAGGGAAGCGTCCAACGGTCTGGTCGCCCTTGTGTGCCTTATAGACGATATGGTCGGCAAAGTACTTGAGGGCAGGATGCTGGTCGAAATATGCCTGGTTGTTTGCAATGAACTCTTCAGATGAAGTGATGATGACTTCCTGTTCTTTTTCTTCATCATTGCTGAGCTTGAAGCCAGAATGAATGTTTGAGAAGTAGATGCCTTCGCGTACGACATTGAGCGGAGTATAGGTGAACACAAGGTTCTCAGACTCAAGTTTGTCGGCCCAGATGATGAGTTTGCCGCCTGGCTTGATGATGGTCTGAACTTCAGGATTGCCTGCAGGTATCTGATACTTATGAGGTTTTTCGGGATTATCGCTCACGTAGAGACCTGCTACATTAATGGTAGCGTCAGTCGAGTTGTAGAGTTCTATCCAGTCGTTCTTCTTATACTGTTCGTTGATGTAAATGGTGTTGCCTGCGCTGACTTCGTTGATGCGGATAGGTGCATAAGCAACTTCTTCGCGATTGGCAATAATGTCATCATCGGCAATTGCCTCATAATAGGCAATGATGTTGGTGTGACCAGAGGTTGAGGCAACGCTCTCAAGATTGAGTTCAGGACTGTCGGAATTTACGAGACCTGTTCCGTTTGCAGATTCTGAGCATGTAAGGTTAGCAGACCAGTAGATGTCGGTTGATGATGCATTGTTGTTGTGTACCTCGACAGCTATAACGTTAATGCCTTTATGGAACAGGGTAGGGTCGATGGTGGTTGTGCCAGTTACTTGCTGACCTTCAGAGTTGGTAGAGAACTGACTATAGGTGACGTTACCCTCAGGCATGAAGTTGCGATGTACCTCAGTACCATTAACGTAAATGATGCAACCATCGTCGACAGTATATGTGAGACTATAGGTCTGCTTATCTGTAGGAGTCGCAGAGAGGTTGAATTGACGACGGAGATAGTAGGTTGGTCGCTTGTTGTTGGAGTCAGTACCCCAGTCAAGGGTAGTGGTGACACTATTTTGGTTGTTATAGCCAAGTGGTGCAGCTCCTGATCCCCAGCCGGTAGTGCTATAAGAAGGCGACTGCCAGGTCTTTCCATCGAGCGATCCCTTGTCGTAATACTGCCAAGCGTCGTTGTCCTTGATGACTTGGGTGGTGGTGGTAGCAGATTCTCCCTCTACTTTCCATCCCTTGAATGCATAACCCGCAGGTGCGCTGGTAGTGATGACTGCTGGTGCGAATACGGTACCTTCGAGTTTTCCCGTAGGTATCTTCACGTTGTTGAGCATTAGGACAGCCTTGTCGAGGTTGCTCTTGATGGTGACATCATATCCGTCAGGCAGACTGAAGAAGTTCTTCATGAGGCGGATTCGTTCTGCACGTTTGTTCTTGTCTGTAATTTTCGTGAGCAGTGCACGGCCCGAGATGTCGTTGCCTGCAAGGTTATGTTTGCCTTGAGATGTCCATGGGTTTTTGCCGTCAAGCGCCAATGCTGCCTCGCTATATGCAGCCATGCTGTTGATAATATCCGATGAGCGGGTTGAGTCGAACACGCTTCCGTGAATGATGCAGTAGGTGTCGATGAACTGCTTGCGGAATCCTTGGTGTGTGAGCAAGTTGGAGAGAAGGTCGGTGAGGGACTTGTTGTCGAACCAGCCGCCGCCTCCCCAGCCGCCCCAGCCTCCCCAGCCGCCTTGGTTAGCTTTGTTGGCGTTGAATTTGTTGAAAAGATCGGTACGGTTAAAGGCTTCGTCAACATCGAAGAACACAAAGTGGAACTTGCCGTCATTGCGGTCGCGGAATCCCTTTGTATTGTTGTTATTAGTAATCCAGTCCTCAGAGCCTATATACAGCTCAGTTGCGAAATAATTGCATATCTCGTCGATATCGCAGAGTTCGCATATCTGACGCCAGATATCTGCATCGGTAGGCTTAGATGAGAGGTCGTTACAGAGGGTAGTCCATTTTACAAAAGCTGCGTCATCGCCTGCTTTCTGTGTATAGCCTCCACCTCCATATTCGAACTGGTCCATCTCGTCTTTATCTATGCCGTAGTTGCTATAGCCAAAGTTCTTGTTATTAAGCTCACGGACGTTGAACATGAACTGATACTTACCGTTGATGAATACGTGAGCGGGCTGATATGCCTGGCAATCAAGATAAAATCCTGAACTGAGGATGATTTCGTCAATTGCAGCATCGACCATGCGACAATCGCAGTCGTTACCACCATTGCGGACGAGAACAGCCTTGTTCTTGATGTATGGTTTCTGTGAGAAGATGGGATAGGGCAAAAAATTGTCTTCACCATATATTTTATCGGCAATGAGTTTGAAAGAAGGAGCTGGTGGGAAGTGACGGCTCCAACCGCCACTCACTTCGAAATCGACTTCTTGGTTGAGTACGACACAATATTCACTTGCTGAGTCAGGAACGATATACTCGAAGTTAACAGGACGATCCCATGAGCGATTCTTATTACTTGTTCCGTTTGAGCCATGAACAAACTTATAGCCGCCAGAATCACTTGTACCGTTCTTACCATCAACATAACAACCCATCATGTCGTCGTAGAGGTTCTTAGGATTTGTAGTCACAGATACGATAGGAAGATAGTAGTTGCTGGTATTATAAATATAAGTATGTGTAGCTACTTCACTTGGAAGATAGCCGTCCTTATAGAGACGGAAACGATAGACGTAGTTCTGTTGGTCGCCTATGTTGAACACACCATCTTCGCTGGTTGATCCGTTGTCGAGGTCAGGTGTAGAACCGTCAGTAGTGTATCGGAGTGTAGCACCTTCTGGGATGTCAACATGAATGTCGAAAGGATTGCTATATACAGTTCCTTTGCGGTCAACACGTGGCATATCAATTTGCTCGTCGGCATAGATGCTTCCGACATTACTCTTTCCCTCTGTTGGAGTATAGGTGTAACCCCATTCGTCACCACCATCGGTGATGCGGGCATAGCTGGTACGGGCAATTGCTTTTGGGCATATCTGGGTGATAAGCACGTTCCCATTTCTGTCTGAAATATATAGAGTATCACCATCAGGATCGATTTTGAAGTCGATTTGTTTGCTGCCCAAAGTACTACCGGTGTTTCCACCCCAACCTCCGTTATTAGCTTGTTCGTAGTGGTCAAACCATAATGTCTTGAAGCCATTTGCGGGCACAGATCCATGTGAGGATGTGAGTTGTACCAGACGAGGGTTGGACGCATCATCACTTATATACAATCCGTTCAGACTGATGCTGGCGTTGGTAGGGTTATAGAGTTCAATCCACCCGCCATAGTTGTAAGAAGGGTCGAGCATCATGTCGATGTTGCGTGACATGATTTCGTTGACTAAGAGAGCTGCTGCGTTACTTTGTGCATTTGCCACTTGGAAGCATGACAATAGTGTCAATGCTGCCAAACTCATAATTTTTTTCATTTGATTTGATAGATATTTTCTTTATATGATTTACAATTGATGTAATTGGTTTAGTCAGCTTTAACCAAAAAGACCATTCTTGTTGCAAAGGTACAAAGAAAATTGGAAAAAGGAAAAGGGAAATTTCCTTTTTTTACAAATAAAGATACTTTATCGAAGAATAAGGGAGCGTTTTTTATCTTTAGAGTTCACTTATTCGTCTCGTGAGGAAGAACATCGATGACTCGCTTAGCTCCTATATAGCGCTTGATATAATAAGCGGAAGTTGCATAGTCGTCAATGGTAATCCCTTTGGAAACGGCGGCATGGATGAACTTGAAACTGTTGTTCTTTTTGTCGACACTATACACGATTCCCACATGTCCCGCACCATGAACAGATGAGCGAGTGAAGAATACCAAATCGCCTGGACGCAGGTTTTTCCGTTCGACAGGAGTTCCTTGCTGGTATTGACCTGCAGCAGAACGGTTGAGTTTGTATCCGAATTTCGCAAAAACAAAACCTGTAAACCCAGAGCAGTCGAAGGTAGTTGGTCCCATGGTGCCGTAGCGATAGCGTTTACCTTTGTGAACCTGAGCCTCTGCCAAAATCTTCAATGCTGTGACATAAGCCGATTCGGATGTTGAGATGATTTCACCGTTGTCATCAATCTGAAGAGGAGTCTGAGGGAAGAAACGTGCGGTTTGCCCTTTGATGATTTTCAGCGCTTCGTTCGAAGTATCCAAGATAGGACCCTGAACGTTCTGCTGGCGATATGAAATGATGTGTCCGTCCTTGAAAGTTCCGTCCGTAAACACATTCGCTTCAATCATTGGAGCTGCTCCCAGTTCGCCTAAGTAGCTCGCTCCGTATGGTGTACAGAAATTGCCCAATCCGTAGATAATCAATTTATCTTTGTATAATTCCAATGGTTGAGGCAGATTATGACCATTTCCATATACCACATCTGCTCCTGCGTCAATACATGTATGTGCAAATGCAATCGCACTATTCATAAATAGGTTGCGGTTGGTAGATGGATTAAGTCCGCTACGCAGGCTGCTTTCTGTTTCATTGAAACTAAAGGCAACCACCACGATATCGCATTGGTCGTCCAAGCCTGTAATCAACTGGCGAATAGTCGTTGAATCGTTCATCGAAAGGGTATGGACAGAAGACCCGAAAGCAATGAATCCATATTTGATTCCATCTCGATCAAAAACTTTATACTCTTGTAAAGACTTTAAGCCCGCAATCTCGATGTTATTGGCTTGCATGGCATTCATTGTGGTCTGTACACCCTCTACACCAAAGTCAGAAACATGGGAGTTAGCAAGACTGAGTGCTGTATATCCTGACTGGGCGAGCGAAGAGGCATAGTCGGACGACATACGAATTAGCTTACGAGTGCCAATCATGTTAGCTTTGTTTGGTGTGCCATCTATGTCAATCAATACTGTACCGAGTGTTCCGAATGTGGCATGACCCGACTTTAATTTGTCTGTTACGTTGGCAAAGAGCTTATCTGCATCAATTTGTTGCTGATAACGCATCGCATAGTTGTTGCCGACATTCACCTCACCGGTAAAAATCAGCTTCACTTCATTCTGAGCGCGAATACCCAGAGCTATAAATATAAGGAATATAATCGTTTGTATTCTCATGTTTCTACGTAAAAATATTATTTTTCGGGTAAGGTTTTTGAGTGTGGGAGAGTCTTGTAGAGTTTCATTTCAAACACGAAACGCGCCCCTCCTGCCGTATAGGTCGTATCCAAATAGATTTTGCCATCAAGCAATTCTGCTATGATGCGGCAGATGGAAAGTCCAAGTCCTGTTCCCTGAACGAACTTGTCGAGTTTCTTAAACCGCTCGAAAATCTCTTCCGCCATCTCTGGTGGGACCCCTTTTCCTGTATCTGTTACCGTAAATGTGATCAATTCTTTAGGCTCGTTCACCGCGCAATGCAAATGGATTTCTCCCACACTGGTGTGTTTGCATGAATTGGTCAGCAAATTCATGAGCACCTGCTGGACACGGAGGGTGTCAGTAAACACTTTATAGTTGTCATCCACTTCACTTGTAAAGTACATCTTGACATCCTGCGGGCAACGAATTCTAGCGGTGTCGACCGAGAAGCTACATATTGTATTAAGGTTATATTCGTTCGTATGCAACTTGTAGTGTCCATTCTCGATTTCTGTAAGTGAAAGAATATCTTCAATCAATGATGTCATCATGTTTGCGTTTGCCTTGATGAGCGCTCCGTATTCTTGTTTTTCCTCACGTGAAATAAATCCGTCCATTTGCGGGTCACTCAGCATTTGAGAGAATCCTACAATAGCATTGAGTGGAGTACGTATTTCATGGCTCATGTTCTGAATGAAGTAATCTTTCAAATTGTTGGCCACGATTGCTTTCTGCTCTTGCTGTATTGCATGTTTCCATGCGCTTTTCAGACGGACAATAACCCTTCCTCTCATTCGGGTATAGGCAATAAAGATAATGATGATGATCAATGTAATAATTGCTGAGAACACAAGCATCATGCGGTCGGCCTTGGCTTCTTGCTCAATATTATCAAGTTCCAGTTTCGTGTTCTCGGCTTCAAGAAGAGCAGTCTCCATCCTGTTTGAGAGATCTGAAAGTACCAATTGGGTTTCTGTTCCGATAGTTCTCCTCGTCATTTTCAGTAAGGAATCGGATAGGATGTATGCCTCCTTATAATTTCCTAATGTTATTTCGTAAATCTGACGGTAAATAATTCTGTCGTAATCACTCTTAATGCTGTCCAATGCCATTAAATACTTGTTGTATTGTTTGTTGAGCAGATAATGATTCAACTTCAGATAGAGGTATGCATTGTTAGTAGGTACACCACACGATTTCGACAAAGAATCTACACGAATATACAGATTCTCCATTTTTTCGAACTGTCTGTTTCTATTGGCAAAATTGGCCATTTCAATCAGGACAGTCATACGGGTCATATCATTGTATGCCGCATTATATGCTTTTTCAAGGTAGAACTCAGCGTATTCGAGTTCGTTCATGCTATTGTAGCAGTTAGCGATATATGTATAGACAGTAAAAACTGGTTGATCCGCAAGTTCGTAATATTTTGTTGCTTTGAGGTAGTAGTCAACCGCTAATTTATAATTATAGGTGTTACGCGCCAAATGGCCGAGTTGGGTATAACAGCAGGCCCATCCGTATGGGTAATCGTCCTTCTGTGCCCATTCTTGCAGATCCTTCAACACCATCTTCACTTTTGCATACTCTCTCATGTTGATGAGCATCGTAATTTGTTCAATATATGCATAATAGAAATACTGAAGGTAATCGTTCTTGCGGGCAACACGTTTACATTCTTCTACAGCTTTAGCCATCCCTTCCTCGTTGTTCATTTTGAAGAAATATTTGAGTGCTAAGGTATGGGCAAGCGTTTCTGCTTTAGGATCATTATATTGCTTTGCTAATCTTACGATTGAATCTGCATATTGGAAGACAATCGTATCGTTTATCAAAGTAGTTGCTTTTTGGTAAACGGGAAAGATTCGATCATCAATCGACATGATGTTGTTTTTGGTCTGACCATAAAGATGTGTGTAACCAAAAATAACCAACAAAAAGATTATTATACTATATTTATAATGAGTAAACATCTTCGCAATTCTATATTAGTTTATGTGTTTCGAGTTGCAAAGTTAGTGATTTTACAGGTTTTATGCAAAAAAAATAGGTTAAAATTTGTTTAGTTGGTGAGAAATCACTAACTTTGCACGCTTTACATTAAGTAACTAATTAACGTTTAAACAATATTAATAATTAATTATGAGTCAAAAAAGAGTCTATACTTTCGGTAACGGACAAGCCGAAGGTAATGCCAACATGAGAGAATTGCTTGGCGGTAAAGGTGCCAACCTTGCAGAAATGAACCTCATCGGAGTTCCTGTTCCTCCAGGTTTCACCATTACAACTGATACATGTAATGAGTATTACGAAGTAGGGCAGGAGAAAATCGTTGCTTTGCTTCAGGATGATGTATTAGCAGCTGTTAAGCATATTGAAAAACTGATGAATTGTAAGTTTGGCGATGCTACCAATCCTCTGCTCGTTTCTGTACGTTCAGGTGCTCGTGCTTCTATGCCTGGTATGATGGACACCATCCTCAACCTCGGTCTGAACGACACAGTTGCAGAAGGCATGGTTGCAAAGACCAAGAATCCTCATTTCGTTTACGACTCATACCGCCGTTTCGTACAAATGTATGGTGACGTTGTGCTTGGTATGAAGCCTGTTAACAAAGAAGATATCGACCCATTTGAGGCAATCATCGAGAAAGTGAAAGAAGAACAGGGTGTTGAACTCGATAAGGATCTCTCAGTAGAGTCTCTGAAGAAACTTGTTGAATTGTTCAAGGCAGCTATCAAGCAGCAGACTGGTAGCGACTTCCCTAACGATCCTATGGAACAGCTTTGGGGTGCTATCTGTGCTGTATTCCGCAGTTGGATGAACGAACGTGCTATCCTCTATCGTAAGATGGAAGGTATTCCAGACGAGTGGGGTACAGCTGTTTCTGTTATGGCTATGGTATTCGGTAACATGGGCGACACATCTGCTACAGGTGTTTGCTTCTCTCGTGATGCTGGTAATGGTGAAAACCTCTTCAATGGTGAGTACCTTATCAATGCACAGGGTGAGGACGTTGTTGCTGGTATCCGCACACCACAGCAGATTACAAAGATTGGTTCACAGCGTTGGGCTAAGCGTGCCGGCATCTCTGAGGAGGAGCGCGTAGCTAAATATCCTTCTATGGAGGAGGCTATGCCAGAACTTTACAAGGAACTGGATGCTCTGCAGGACAAACTGGAGAAGCACTACCACGATATGCAGGATATGGAGTTCACCGTTCAAGAGGGTAAGCTTTGGTTCCTTCAGACCCGTAATGGTAAGCGTACAGGTACAGCAATGGTAAAGATTGCTATGGATCTGCTCCACGAAGGACTGATTGACGAGAAGACTGCTTTGCTTCGTTGTGAACCACAGAAACTCGACGAATTGCTTCACCCAGTATTTGACAAGATTGCACTCCAGAAGGCAAAGGTTATCACTCAGGGTCTTCCTGCTTCTCCAGGTGCTGCATGCGGTCAGATTGTGTTCCACGCAGACGATGCTCAAGCATGGCACGAAGATGGTCACAAGGTCATCATGGTACGTATCGAGACTTCTCCAGAAGACCTCGCAGGTATGGCTTCAGCTGAGGGTATCCTTACCGCTCGTGGTGGTATGACTTCTCACGCTGCTGTTGTAGCACGTGGTATGGGTAAGTGCTGCGTATCTGGTGCAGGTGCTATCAATGTTGATTATAAGAGTAAGACTGTAGAAATCGAGGGCGTTACATATAAGGAGGGAGACTATATCTCTCTGAATGGTACTACAGGTCAGGTTTATGCTGGCGAAGTTCCTACGAAGGCTGCTGAACTCTCTGGAGACTTTAAGGAGTTGATGGATCTCTGTGACAAGTACACTAAGATGGAAATCCGTACCAATGCAGATACTCCACACGATGCTGAGGTGGCACGCGCATTCGGTGCTAAAGGTATTGGTCTTACTCGTACTGAGCACATGTTCTTCGAGGATCAAAAGATTATCGCTATGCGTGAGATGATTCTCGCTGACAATGTTGAAGGTCGTGAGAAAGCACTCGCTAAATTACTCCCATACCAGAAGGCAGACTTCTACGGCATCCTCAAGGCCATGAACGGACTTCCAGTGAACATCCGTCTGCTTGACCCACCTCTTCATGAGTTTGTTCCTCACGATCTTGCTGGTCAAGAGACAATGGCAAAGGAAATGGGTGTTGATGTAAAGGAAATCCAGAAGCGTGTAGCATCTCTCGCAGAGAACAACCCAATGCTTGGTCACCGTGGTTGTCGTCTCGGTATCACTTTCCCAGAAATCACAGCTATGCAGACTCGCGCCATCCTCGGTGCAGCATGTCAGTTGAAGAAGGAAGGTTTCGACCCACGTCCAGAAATCATGGTTCCACTCATCGGTATCCTCTACGAGTTCAAGCAGCAGAAGGAAATCATTGAGAAAGTTGCCAAGGAAGTATTTGCTGAAGAAGGAGTAGAAATCAAGTTCGAAATCGGTACTATGATTGAGATACCACGTGCTGCCCTGACAGCAGATCGTATCGCTACAGAGGCAGAGTACTTCTCATTCGGTACCAACGACTTGACACAGATGACATTCGGTTACTCTCGTGATGACATCGCAAGCTTCTTGCCAGCATATCTTGAGAAGAAGATTCTGAAGGTTGACCCATTCCAGGTTCTCGACCAGAACGGTGTTGGACAGCTGATTAAGATGGCAGTTGAGAAGGGTCGTGCCGTTCGTCCAGGTTTGCGTACAGGTATCTGCGGTGAGCACGGAGGTGAACCATCATCTGTTAAGTTCTGCGCTAAGATAGGCATGAACTACGCATCATGTTCTCCATTCCGTGTGCCAATCGCACGCCTCGCCGCCGCGCAGGCAGCTGTTGAAGAGTAAATAAACTCTCTGATATAATGAAAGGGACCTGTCCGTTTGGGCAGGTCCTTTTTTAGTCTTCGGAAGAAGGTTTCCGACGATTATTGACTAAAAACGTTGCATAATTTGCGATAATTTGCAGATTTGTTTGGCTATTCGACATTAATTTAGTATCTTTGTCGCAGAATTTGCGACGTTAATCGCTGTTTTATGTTGCACAAAGTACGAATGCGTTATGTATATACACGAAAGAGACAATTGGACGGCCTTCCGTTGGGATGCTTCTGAGGTGTCACTCCTTCAGGAGAAAGTATTCCGTAAGCAGGGGTTGCTTTATGGCAGGTTGAGTTCATTGGGATTTGACAGCAAACTGCGTGCTATGGCAGAGAATCTTACTTACGACGTGGTATATTCTTCAGAGATAGAAGGCATACGACTGAACGTTGAGCAGGTTCGTTCTTCCATTGCCCGGAAGCTTGGGATTGAGAACGTAAAATACAACGCGCCATCACATTACGTCGATTCTGTTGTTGGTGTAATGCTTGAAGCGGTTCAGCACTATGATATGACCCTCAGTAAAGAGAAACTGTGTGCTTGGCAAGCCGCATTCTTTCCAACAGGCTATAGCGAAGGCAGCCGGATAGAAATAGGCCAGTACCGTACAAACGAGGAGCATATTGTCAGCGGAATGTTTGGGCGCGAGAAAATCCACTATATTGCTCCTTCTCCAGACCGTGTTGAAGAGGAGATGGAAAAGTTCCTCACATGGTTTGATGGTGAGGAGCCAGTGAATAGTGTTATTAGATCTGCCATTGCCCATTTCTGGTTTGTGAGCATTCATCCATTCGAGGATGGTAATGGGCGGTTGGCCCGCATCCTTTCAGACATGCTTCTGGCTCGTGGAGAAAAGAGCGAGTTCCGTTTCTACAATGTTTCATCACAGATTAATAAGGACAAGAATCACTACTATGATATTCTGGAGCGGATGCAGCATGGCGATGGTGATATAA
>Ga0247611_10000648_pt1 | contig 68941 bp, 50 predicted proteins | sample 177DNAGHGhighgp2_FD_192422 | JGI IMG/M metagenome (GOLD analysis project Ga0247611, IMG submission 192422) | Sheep rumen microbial communities from Palmerston North, Manawatu-Wanganui, New Zealand - 1770 DNA GHGhigh gp2 | ecosystem: Host-associated > Mammals > Digestive system > Stomach > Rumen...
TTCGTGGCGGATCTCCTCGCCCTTCTTCGTGGTGAGCAGCAGTGCGGCTGCGGCTCCTACCAGTGCACCGCCGGCGAACAATGCGGCGCCTTTGAAAAGATTGCTCATAATATAGTCAATTTTTTATAGTTGGATTGCAAAATGCGCTACAAAATTACAAAAAATAGTCGAAAGCAGAAAGCAGAAAGTCGAAAGCGGGTGTTTTTTTGCCGTTTTTGGACACTTTTTTCCAATAAATATGCGCGTGCGCTTGCGTATATGAAAAAAAAGCACTACCTTTGCGCCGTAAATTGTGTAAAATGGCAAAATCTGAGTATATCATTGAGGTGAATCACGTCTCGAAGCAATTCGAGGATGGCAAGTTTGCGTTGAACGACGTCAGCCTGCAGGTGAAGAAAGGCGAGTTTGTGACGATCTTGGGACCGTCGGGTTGCGGCAAGACGACCTTGCTGCGCTGCATCGCCGGTTTTCAGGTGGCATCGTCGGGCGACATCCTGCTGAAGGGTGAGGACGTGACCAAGACACCTCCGTATAAGCGTCCGGTGAATACGGTGTTTCAGAAGTATGCGTTGTTCCCGCACCTGAACGTGTTCAACAACGTAGCTTTCGGTCTGAAACTGAAGAAAGAAGATCCGGCAACGATCAAGAAGAAGGTGCGTCAGGCGCTGAAGATGGCCAACCTGACGGGCTATGAGGAGCGCAAGGTGGATACGCTGAGTGGCGGTCAGCAGCAACGTGTTGCTATCGCGCGCGCCATCGTGAACAAGCCGGAGGTGCTGCTGCTGGACGAGCCGCTGAGTGCGCTGGACCTGAAGATGCGTCACGACATGCAGATCGAGTTGAAGGAGCTGCATGAGAAGTTGGGTATTACGTTTATCTACGTGACTCACGACCAGGAGGAGGCGCTGACGCTGAGTGACCGCGTGGTGGTGATGAGCGAAGGACGAATCCAGCAGATCGGTACGCCGACGGATATATACAACGAACCGCAGAACTGCTTTGTGGCCGACTTTATCGGCGAGAGCAACATATTGAGCGGCACGATGATACGCGACAAGCGCGTGAAATTCATCGGCCAGGAGTTCGACTGTATCGACACAGGCTTTGGCGAAGACAATCCGGTGGACGTCGTTATCCGCCCCGAAGATATCTATATTTGGGCGATGCCCAAAAAGAATGATGAAATGAGCGCGACTTCGTCGCTCAATGATGGAATGATGGACCATCCTGAGGATGATCCGGAGGATCGGGTGCCGAAGGGTAAGTTTACGAAGTGGTACGGCGAGGTGCAGAGTTGTATCTTCAAGGGCGTACACTACGAGATGCGCGTACTGACAGCCGACGGCTACGAGTTCCTGATCCAGGACTATCACGAGTACCTGCCCGGTACGGAGGTAGGCATGCTGGTGCGTCCGGAGGATATCCAGATCATGCGCAAAGAGCAGCATATCTACAACTACTTCCCCGGTGAGGTGCAGAAGAACGGCAAGGTGCACTTCCTGGAGGCCGACTGGACGGTGGAGGAGAAGCAACTGGAGGGTCTGGAGCCCGGCGACAAGGTGCGCGTACTGGTGCGCTTCCGCGATATTGACCTGCAGGACTACGAGGAAGAGGGCACGTTGAGCGGTGAGGTACACTTCATCTTGTTCAAAGGCAACCACTACCACCTGACGATCCGCACGGACGAGGGATACGACCTCTACGTCAATACCAACGATGTATGGGACGATGGCGATAGAGTGGGTATCGTGATCAAGCCGAAGGATATAAAGATTGAGAAGATTTAGTCGTTAGTCGTTGGTCGTTAGTCGTTAGAAACATGAGTAAAGTGCTTCAAATATTTTCTTCGCGACGGACGTGGGCATGGCCGTATATCGTGTTTATGGCGCTGTTTGTGGTACTGCCGCTGGTGCTGGTGGGGGTGTATGCCTTCACGGATATAGACGGTCAGTTCACGCTGCGCAACTTTGCCAAGTTCTTCAGTCATAGCGAAGCGATACAGACCTTTTTCTACTCGGTGATGATCGCGGTGCTGAACACCGCCATATGTCTGCTGATCGGTTATCCGGCGGCCTATATCATGGCCCAGGAGGATTTCCGTACGCCCAAGGTGATGGCGATGCTCTTCATCCTGCCGATGTGGATCAACTTCCTGCTAAGAACGGTAGCCACGGTAGAACTGTTTAATATGTGCGGTTTGCCGCTGGGCGAGGGTGCCTTGCTCTTCGGCTTATGCTACGACTATCTGCCCTTTATGATCTACCCGATCTACAACACGCTGCAGAAGATGGACAACTCGCTGGTGGAGGCGGCGCAGGACCTGGGTGCGAACCGCTGGCAGAGCTTCTGGAAAGTGATCGTACCGATGAGTATGCCGGGTGTGTATAGCGGCATAGTGATGGTATTTATGCCGACGGTTAGTACGTTCGCCATCGCCGAACTGCTGACGCATAACAATATCAAGCTTTTTGGTAGCTTGATCCAAGATTATATCACCACGACCGACCTGCTCAACTACGGAGCGGTGCTCTCGCTGGTACTGCTGATTATTATCGGTCTGACCTCATTCTTTGGTGACCACGATGCCTCGGGCGAGGAGAAAGGAGGGATGGTATGAGGATAGACCGTTTCACTAAAAGACAAAAGACCGCTTCGCTGAAAGACAAAAGACTAATTTTGTCTGTACTCTGTATTCTGTGCTCTGTATTCTCTTTTGCGCAATCGAACCTGACGTATGACCTGAAGGTGGGAACGACGGGTACGGTGGCGGTCATTGATACTTTCCCCGCTTCGTATGCTGGCGAGAAGGTGAATATCCGTATTCAGCCATCAGCTATCAGCCATCAGGCGTCGGATAGTCTGGACTTTGTGTTTGCTAACAAGCCGATGCCCGAACTGGACCGCTGGGCCACACAGGTCTATGCCTATACCGACTCAGAGGGCACGGATTGGACCGTATGGCGCAAGAACGACCTGCCTAAGAACCGCTCGAAGCGGGTGCTGGTGCAGAATGCGTACGGTGCGTTTGAGCAGTACCTGCATGCCACGATAGACGTGCAGCGCAGCCGCGGATGGATATGGTGGTTGTTTGCGGGGTTGTTGCTTTTAGGTACCTCCATATATGGCGGATACATTATTTGGGAGCGCCGCAAGGAGAAGGATTTGACACCCGTGGAGCAAGAGACGCTCCGCCGCAAGCGCATGGGTATGCGTCGTCATTACGGATCGCAACTCTACCTATGGCTCCTGCTGCTGGTGCTCTATGCCCCGATAGCGCTGATTGCCGTATTCTCGTTTACGGAGAGCAAGATTCTGGGCAACTGGACCGGCTTCTCGATGGGGCTGTATACCAACCTGTTCACGGGTCAGGCCGATGCCGGACTGAATAGCGCGATATGGTACACGGTGATCATCGCCCTGGTAGCAGCCGTATGCTCTACCATACTGGGAACGTTGGCCGCCATCGGTATTTACAACATGCGTGCACGTCAGCGCAAGGTGGTCAGCCTGATGAACTCGGTGCCGATGATCAACCCCGATATCATCACGGGTATATCGCTCTTCCTGCTGTTTGTAGCGCTGGGCGTGAGCCAAGGACTGGCCACGGTATGCATCGCGCATGTGGTGTTCTGTACGCCGTACGTGGTGCTGAGTGTGTTGCCCCGCTTGAGCCGCATGAATCCCAATACCTACGAGGCTGCCCTGGACTTGGGCGCTACGCCCGCGCAGGCGCTGCGTATGGTCATGCTGCCGGAACTATGGCCGGGCATGCTCTCGGGTTTCATATTGGCATTGACGCTCTCGGTGGATGACTTCGGCGTGACCTTCTTCACGAAGGGTAGCGGCGGACTGGAGACGCTCAGTACGTTCATCTACTCGGATGCCCGCAAGGGCGGACTGACGCCTGAGTTGCGTCCGCTGTTTACCATCATCCTGCTGGTGATGCTTACGGCTCTGATAATTATTAATATTCGCAATAATAAACAAGAAAACAATTGATGCTATGAGAAATTTTTTCCTTTCTGCATTGGCTATGGTAGCCATTCTTTTCAGTTCGTGTGGCGGTAACGACCGCGTACATCAACTCAAGGTGCTCAACTGGGCAGACTATATCGACGAGGACGTCAAGGAGAATTTTGAGAAGTGGTATTACGAGCAGACGGGCGAGAAGGTGGAACTGGTCTATGAGACCTTTGACATCAACGAGACGGCGCTGACCAAGATTGAGGTAGGTCACGAGGACTATGACGTGTTCTGCCCGTCGGAGTACATCATCGAGCGCATGCTCAAGAAGGGTCTGATTCAGCCTATTCAGAAAGACCTGATACCCGACTCGATCTACTACTTTGACAATATCTCGCCATACGTGACCGAGAAATTCCAGCAGATGGCTCCGCGTGCGGACATCCGCGTGAGCGACTATACGGTAGGCTATATGTGGGGAACGACGGGCTTCATCTACAACCCGCAGCACGTACAGCGTGAGGACCTGGAGTCGTGGGCAGCACTGCTGAATCCGAAATTCAAGAACCGCATCCTCATGAAGGACGCTGTACGCGACGTCTATTCGGTGCTGGTGCTCTACGGTTTCCGTCACGAGATAGCGTCTGGCGAGGTGACCCGCGACGACCTGGTGAAGAATATCACACCGGAGCGTATCGAGGTAGTGAAGAACATCCTCATCGAAGCCAAGCCGCAGATCTGCGGATGGGAAGTAGACTTCGGTAAGGAAGAGATGACCAAGGGCAAGGCATGGATCAACCTGAGCTGGTCGGGCGATGCCCAGTTTGCCATCGAGGAGGCTGCCGAGATGGGCGTGATGCTGGACTATATCGTGCCCAAAGAGGGTTCGAACGTATGGTTCGACGGTTGGGTAATTCCGAAGTATGCCAAGAACGTGAAGGCCGCTACCTACTTCATCGACTATATGTGCAAGGCCGAGAATGCCTTGGCTAACATGGCGGAGATTGGCTATGTAAGTTGCGCCGGCGGCGAGAAAGCTGCAGCTGCGGTGCTGGCCGATCAGAACGATCCGGAGGAGTGGCCCGAGACAGTGGATGCATCGTACTTCTTCGGTCACGACCCGATCAAGGTGAACGGCGAGATGCTGGATCCGCACAAGCTCCACCTCAACCCCGTTTACTATGCCGACAACGACATCATCAAGCGTTGCGCGCTCATGCATGATGCAGGCGACGCACAGGAGATGTTGCTGGATATGTGGAATGAAATCAAACTGGTGCATTAATGCAAGAAAACAATATCCCTATACTCGACTGCCCGTACGGCGACTACATGATCGGCGATGCGAGTGGCAAGTTGATGAAGGAGTACGGCCGTTTCCCGTGTAAGATCATGTGCGGCGTGTACGCACTGCTCGTACGCGGAACGGCGAGTGCGACGGTTAATATCACCGACTACTCCTTCAAGGCGAACGACGTGCTGCTCTTCGAACCCGGCAACTTCCTGTTCATCCACGATATATCGGAGGATGCGTTGGTGTACTGGATCGTGTTCGGCAGCAGTTTCCTGGAGAAGCATACGTTCAACAACCGTATGTCGCTCTCGGCCATGCAACTGAAGTCGCCCAAGCTGAGTCTAACACAGGAGCATACCGAAGTGCTTTGCAGCATGTACGACACGCTCATCAAGGCGCTGAACACCAAGCCCTCAATGCTCAACACGGAGAGGATGGTACATATCTTCAACCTGCTGCAGACCAGCTATGCCGAGCACGCACGACTGCAGAACGACGTGGACGTACGGCCGCTGGATCGCAAGTCGGAGATATACCATGACTACTGTCAACTGGTAGTGAAACACTACCACGAGTGGCACCACGTCAACCAGTATGCGCAGGCTATGCGTATCACCCTGCCGCACCTATGCTCCACCATACGCCAGGTGAGCGAACGTACGGCCGGCGACATCATCAACGATGCCATCCTGACGGATGCTAAAGCACAACTAAAAGTTACTAATCTGCAGATCAAAGAGATCGCCCTCTCGCTGGGATTTGATAATATCGCGTTCTTCAACCGATTCTTCAAGTCGCACGTGGGCGTCACACCCAAAGTATATCGCAATTCATAAACATCGTTCAGATTCATTCGGGGTGCTAACAAAGCTGAGAACACACCCGTAGAACCTGAGCAGGTAATGCTGCTAAGGAAAATGAGAACATTAATGCATTCTTATGTGTGCCAATTGGCCATCTCGGTGGCCATTTGGTCGTTAACGAGCGTAAGTGCCATCGCTCAAGTTGCTAACCCGCAAGACTCGCTCACGCGCTATAAAGAACTGGATGAGATCTACGTCCAGGCCGCGCGCGTGCAGCAGACCACGCTCAGTACTGATGCGGTAGGTACCCAGGAGCTGAACCGCGAGAATACGGGTCAGAACCTGCCTTACCTGCTATCCACCGTGCCCGGCTTGCAGGTGACCTCGGACGACGGACTCGGAGTAGGTTATACCTATTTCCGCGTGCGCGGCACAGATCATACGCGTATCAACATGACCGTCAACGAGGTGCAACTCAACGACCAGGAGAGTCAGACCGTGTTCTGGGTCAACATGTCGGACATGGCTTCGTCGATCTCGCAAGTGGATGTACAGCGCGGCGTAGGAACGAGTACGAGCGGTTCGGCCTTTGGCGCCAGCCTGAATATGCAGACCAACTTCGTGGACACGGTCAGCCATATGACTATCGCCTTTAACGGCGGTATGTACAACACCTTCCGCGAGATGATCAGTGCCCATGCCTCGATTGCCAATCGATGGAAACTGAATGCCCGCTTCAGCAAGGTGGACTCGGACGGTTTTCTGTATCGCACCAAGAGCGACCTGTACAGCTACTACGGTGACATCGGCTGGTACGGACGTAAGACGCAGGTGATCCTGCGTGCCTTTGGCGGTGCGGAGAAGACCGGCATGGGCTGGGAAGGCGTGGACTACAATACGGCCTATGGCATCGACGGCGCCGATCGGCGATACAATCCCGCGGGAGAATACAGCGTCAAGGCGGCGGACGGCAGCGACTCGACCGTGTATTATCCCAACCAGACCGACAACTACGCGCAGCAGCACGCCCAACTGACTATCCTGCACCGCTTCACGCCGCAGTGGAATATCTCCACCACGCTCCATTATACCCACGGAGGCGGCTACTACGAGCAGTATAAGAAGAAGAAATACAGCTACTGGGGACTGACCGACCCTGCGCTGGTTAGCAATCCCAAGGACAAGAGCTATGGTATGTACCAGAAATGGCTGGAGAACCACTATGCCGGTTTTCTGATCAATGCCAAGTATGTGTCGGAGCCGGTGGACTTCCAAGTGGGCGTAGCCGGCAACAACTACCTGGGTCATCACTGGGGAACGCTGGAATATCTGGCCAAGCCGACGCTCCAAGCCCTGCCTATTCACTATGAGTACTACCGCAACAAGGCCAACAAGATAGACGTCAATACCTATGCCAAGGCCAACTGGCGTATCATCCACCGTGGTCAGGAGAAGCTGAGTCTGTACGGCGACCTGCAGTACCGCTACGTGCGGTATAGCCGCGATGGTATCAACGACGAGAACATGGAGGATCTGCCCCTCACGGCCAACTATCACTTCTTCAACCCCAAGGCGGGACTGACCTATCAGAACGGCGGTCATATGCTCTCCGCCTCGTTTGCGATAGCCAACCGTGACCCGAGTCGTAATAACTACAAGGAGAACGCCCGCTACGATGCCGCTACCGGCACGTGGACCAACCTGCCGAAGGCGGAGCGACTGTATGACTACGAACTGGGCTACCAGTACGCGCACGCGCGTTTTAATATAGGTTTGAATCTGTATTTCATGGACTATGACAATCAGTTGGTGCTCACGGGCGAGTATAACGACGTAGGCGCGATGAAGACCGTCAACGTGAAGGATTCGTACCGTATGGGTGCGGAACTGACCGCAGGCGTACGCATCACCGACTGGATGCGCTGGGAAGGCAATATGGTGGTGAGTCGCAACAAACTGCAGAACTACAAGCAGTATATCAACCTCTATGACGATCAGACCAACTGGAACAGGGTAGGCCAGGACTCCATCGTGGGCGATGTGACAATCGCTTTCTCGCCGACCATCACGGCCATGTCGCTCTTCACGTTTGAGTATGCGGGCTTTATGGCTACCGTCCAGACCAACGTGGTGAGTCGTCAGTATCTGGACAACACCCAGGACATACACGCCATGCTGAAGGCCTATACCACGACCAACGTCCACCTGCAGTACCAGTTGCCGATGCGCAAGTGGTTTGCCGACCGACGCGGGGTACCGAACGTACGACTCAACTGCCAACTGAATAATATCTTCAACGAGAAATACGCCAGCAACGGCGGTGCCGAAGCCAGCAGGTTCTTAGACGGCAGTCGCTGCGCCTGGTATTATGCGCAGGCGGGCATCAACGTGCATGCCGGTTTTCAGGTGGAATTCTAAAGGTCGAGCACCAGGGTAGGAACGACATATCCGGCTGCCAGCAGCGCCAGATAGAGCAAGAAGATGATGCCGCGGTGGACCGACTCGGTCTGGCGCATAAACGTCACGGCCAGTCCGGAGAGCATGGCGAGCATCAGAGGCAGGGTGCGCATAGGCGTCATGGGGTAGAGCACCATCATGATGCATGGGGCAAAGAAGAGCGCAAAGAGCGTCATGACGGCCTGCTGGCGTACGCTGTCACGATCCACACGTATCACCGTGATGATGAAGAAATAGCATCCCATGCACATCAGTGCGGCCTGCATGACCCATTCTTCCGGGTCGGCCGACTCGAAGATAAACTGGCGATCCAGTATATAGAGGAACGGATTGCTGATCCGCTGCAGATAGATGCCCAGCCCCATATAGATGACAAAAGTGCCTAAGGCAATGAGCGTCGCCAGCATGGTGCGTATGCTGAAGGCGGACAGGATGATATAGGCGATCCATATGAACGGAAATAGCCATATCATGTCGGGCACCAGCAGCGATGCCAGCAGCAGGATCAGCGACGAAATAAAGGCATCTTTAGCCGTCTCTTTTTCCCGAAAACCCCGGAACAGGATATGTAGGATGATCAGCATGGCGCATACCCCCACTTGTCCCTGCCACAGTGTGTGGAGAGTGGGGAAGACCGATATGGCTGCAAAATAGAGTACGGCCGGCAGAATGTCGGTGTCGCGCGTCAGTCCCGAGAAATGAAAGAAGAACTGCAGCAATGCGGCTGCAAACAGCGTGAGCAGGAGCGTCAGCATGACGTTGCCGCCCGATTGCTCAGTGAACGATGGCAACCAAAGCAAACCTATCCCTACCAGCAGCAGGATAGCTACCGGTAGAGATAGTTTGGATATATGCTTTAGGAAATGCCCCATATCAAGGAATGCTTATTCGATGAATCCCTTACGACGCAGCAGGTACTGCGGATCGGCTTCCTTGCCGCGGAACTCCAGGTAGAGCTCCTGTGCATCGCGCGTACCGCCCTGCTCCAGCAAGTGACGGAAACGCTTAGCTACCTCCGGATTCAGGATGTTACCCGTCTCCTTGAAGGCTGCAAACGCATCAGCATCCAGCACGGCCGACCAGGTATAGCTGTAGTAGCCTGCCTCGTAGCCCGTGGTGAAGATATGGTTGTAGAACGTGGAGCGATAGCGAACGATAATCTCCGGGATCATGTGCATCTTAGCCATCGAAGCGGCCTCAAAGGCATTGACATCCAGTCCGTCCACGGTGGTCAACTCATGATAGTCCATATCCAGGATGGATGCCGAAAGCAGTTCGGTGGTCACAAAGCCCTGGTTGAACTTGCCGGCATTGTTGATCTTCTCGATCAAGCTGTCGGGGATGACCTCGTCGGTCTTATAGTGACGGGCATAGGTGCGGATGATCTCCGGCTCGTAGCAGTAGTTCTCCATGAACTGCGAGGGCAGTTCCACGAAGTCGCGCGGCGTATTGGTTCCGCTCAGGCTCTTATAGTGGGCCTTGGAGAGCAGACCGTGCAGGGCATGACCAAATTCATGGAACAGGGTCTCTACGTCGTCCATCGAGAGCAGCGAGGGGTTGCCGGCCGTAGGCTTGTTGAAGTTACCCACGTTGATGATCACCGGACGATGATCCACGCCGTTGGCGTCGATATACTGCGACGAGATATTGTTCATCCATGCACCCGGACGCTTGCCTGCGCGCGGGAAATAGTCGGTGTAGAGGAAGCCTACGAGACGTCCGTCGGCCTCGGTCACCTTGAATACCTCGACTTCCGGATTATATACCGGCATGTCGTTCACTTTCTCAAACCGGATGCCATACAACTTGGTAGCCAGATCAAAGGCACCCTTGCGTACGTTATTCAGTTCGAAGTAGGGCTTCAGTTCCTCCTCGTTCAGGTTGTACTTCTCGGCACGCAGTTTCTCGGCGTAGTACCACCAGTCCCAGGGTTGCAACTTCTCGCCCGGCAGGTCCTTCTCCAGCATCTTCTGCAGTTCGGCAGCCTCGCGCTTAGCAGCCTCCAGCGACGGCGTCCATACCGATGCCAGGAACTTATCCACGGTCTTCGAGTCCTTAGCCATGCAGTCGGCCAGGATATAGTCGGCGGGGCAATCGTAGCCAAACAGTTTGGCTTTCTCGATACGCAGGGCCATGGTGCGCTTGATCACTTCTTTGTTGTCATTGGCGTTGTCGTGGTTGCCACGGGTGGTGTAGGCCATCAGCAGCTCCTTGCGCAGCTCGCGGTTCTCGCAGTACTGCAGCACCGGAGTGAAACTGGTGCGCTTGGGTGTGAAGAGCCACTCGCCCTTATGACCGGCTGCCTCTGCCTCTTCGGCTGCGGCGGCTTTGGCGCTCTCGGGCAGACCCTTCAGTTGGGCCTCGTCCTTCACGAAATACTGATAAGCGTTGGTCTCGGCTACCACGTTGTTGCCGAATTTCAGGCTCAGCAGAGCCAGCTCCTTGTTGATCTCCATCAGGCGGGCTTTCTGCTCGGGATTGAGTTGGGCACCGTTGTTTACAAACGACTTGTAGGTCTCGGTCAGCAGTCGCATTTGCTCCGGCGTCAGACCCAGCGACTCACGCTGGTCATAGACGGTCTTCACGCGCTGGAAGAGGGCATCGTTGAGCAGGATGCCGTCGTTCAGGTCGCTCAAGAGGGGCGATACCTTCTCGGCGATCTCGTTCCACTCATCGTTGCCGTCAGCCTCCAGCACGTTGAAGAAGATGCCGGAGATGCTGTCGAGCTTCAGACCGGTGCGGTCGAGCGCTTCGACGGTGTTCTCAAAAGTGGGCTCCTCGCTGTTGTTGACGATAGCGTCCACCTCGGTTTTTTGCTCTTGGATAGCTGCCTCAAATGCAGGCATGAATTCCTCCAATTTGATCTGGTCGAATGCCGGTACGGAATACGTCGTCGGGCATTCATCCTTGCACGTACAAGCAAATAAACTCATTGCCATAAGTCCTAAAAATACTGATTTTTTCATATGCTTTATATTTTAACATTTTTTTGCATCGACTGTCGGATGCGACGTCTTAGGTCGGCCGACTCGGTATCCACCTTGCGGTGGAACAGGGGCTTGAAGTCCTTAGCCCACTTACACTTGGCTAACTTGATATGCAAGTCATCCAGGTTGCCGCTCACGTTGACGCCCAGGTAGATCGGGCTGAGGACATTGATGTCGTAGTCGAAGGTCATGTTTGTGTTATGCCGTCCGCCCATCGCCACCATGTAGTTGTCCATCTGCACGCAGAACGGATAGACGTCTATCTCGTTCTTATAGACCGTCAACTCGGCCGAGATGCTATCCACCTTGTTCTCCGTCTTCTTCTTGAAGTTAAGCAACTTGGCTATCTTGGTGAATGTCTCGCCATCCATGACCACCAGGTCTTTGGCAAACAGCGAAGCTGCGCCGCGCAGGGTGGACATCTTGGGCTCGTAATTCTGATTCAGGTAGGTCTCGGCCGCCAGGTGGAACTCCGCATTGCCCTTGAACGAACTGAGCATCGGCACCATCTCTTTGACGGTAGGTATCATGTCGATCAGCGTATCGATATCTACGTCCAGCATGTGGTAGTCCAATCCCAGGTACAGGTGGTTGCGGCGTGGCGTGCGGTACATGGCCGTCAGTTGCAGACGGGCCGCGTTGCATACAAATCCCATTTCCTCCAGCGCCAGAATGCCGTTGCGCACATAGACCTTGCCGCCTACGTTGTATATCTGCTCGGTGAATACATCAGCTGTACCAATACGGGTGTTGAGCGCCAAGTCCACATCGGTCGGCACCAGGAACGGTCCTTCGTGCGGTGTGTCTTTCGACTTTTGACTTTTAGCTTTCGACTCCTCTGTCTGCTCTTCGCTACCCTCCTCGGCCGAGAAGAGAGCCATCAGTTCGTTGACGTCGGTATAGTCGCTCTCAAAATTCAACTCTCCCTTCAGGATGCCTTCGCCACGCAGCCACGGACCGATATCGTTCACATCGCCCGAGAGGGCGAAGTCCGAACTGCCCAGGTGTACCTGCGAGCGGTTGATCTTGAAGATCTTGTTGGTGTAGGAGAAGTCGATCGACGGTATGATGATCGGCATGGTCAGCATCGCCAGTTCGGCTTCGCCCTGCTGCAAGTTGACACGCAGATGGGGATTCCATTGCAGCAGCAGGTTGTTTTTGTACTTCGGGTTATAATGTGTCTTGGCATCCATCGAGATGGTCTGCGTTTGGGCTTTTACTGTCTCGCCCATCATGACTTTGAGGGCCGCCGAGGCCAGCGAGGCCTGGATCTGCGGCTCGCCCTTCTTATTCTTCTCGCTGCGGATACCGGCGGTCAGCTTAGACTGCTTGAGCGAAGTGGTTATATCCGAGAACGTGCCGTCCATATTGGCGAAGTCGAGCGTGGCGTCGATGGTAGGTAGCGTCGTGGTGTCCTGGCTGTTATACTGCATTGTAGCCGCCAGTTTGGGAGCGGAAAGATGTGCCTGGATACTATCGCCTTTCTTGACGCTTAGGTCCGGCGTCTGCAGGTCGGCTTTCAGGTGCATCATCTCTTTCTGCTGCGGATCGCTATGCATGTGAGCCACCAGATTGGTTTGCTTGAGTACCGCATCGATGTCGGTGTACTGTGCATCCAGTCCGGCCATGTTGAGCGTGGCGTCTATCGTTGGCAGACCCGTCGAACGGGTGTCATACTGTATTTTAGCAGCCAATCTTGGCTGCTTACCAGAAACGTCCATACTGTCTGACTTGGCGGTCAGCATTGCGGCAGATAGCGAGGTATTGACATCCATCTGCTTGTTGTGCACGAGGTCGTTGGTCTCGGCGCGCAGCGTAGGTTGTGTCAACTTGACGCGCATATCGCCCATCCGAACGTCCACGTTGCTGATTTGCAGGTTGGCATCCAGCCATTTGTAGGCCGGTGCCGAGGGTTTGCGGTTAGGCAGACGTACCTTGAGTTTGCCTTCCGGCAACTGGGCCTGCAGGTCGTTCATGCGTACATCGAGTTTCTTGAGGTCGAAGTCACCGTCTATCTTGCCCTGACGGAGTTGCATCTTGGTCAACTCTGACAGACGCGCCTTGACGCTAACCTGACCTTTGGTCTTACCCGTCAGTTTCAGATCTTTCGGCAGGAAGTACGCAAAGTCCGGCAGGTTGGCATCCACTTCGGCTTTGGCATCAATCGCCGCATTGCCCAGTAGCTCCTTACCGCTACCGCTCAGCCGTACGTGACTCTTCTTTGTATCGGCCTCCAGGTTCAGTTCGGCCGTGGATTCCGGCTTGTTGTTCAGGTCCAAGTGGGCCGTTACGTCAGCTTGCACGTTCTCGGCTACGAAAGGTAGTGGCTTGTATTGTGCCGTAGCATCTTCCAGCAGCACATGGGCATCCGCAATAGGCATCGTCGAGTCGTTATATACGCCTTTGGCGGTAGCTTCCAGCGTGAGCAATCCCTTGGCATCGATGTCGCTCAGCGCCTGGGTAAACTGCTTCGGTACCAGCGCCAACAGTTGCTCGATATCCCATTTCTCTGCCGTAGCCTTCATGTCCATCCGGATGTCGGGCTTCAGGGCGATCCAGCCGTCCAGACCAAGCTTGAGGTCGTTGACCGCCACGGATGCATCGCGCAAGGCGAAATACATGCTATCCAGATGAACGGCGGCCGGTGCATCGATGCTGATTTGGGCATCGGTGGCGTAGGTGGTCTCTTTGACGCGAGCGTTTACGGCCAGGGTCTTCAGTTTCACCCGAACATCGTCCCAACCGTCGATAGCGGCATCAAAGGCAAAACCTTGAATAGAGGCTTCGATGCTATCTTTGCGGTCCACGAAACTCAGACGGTTGCTGGCCATCATGGCGTTGTCCACGCGTATCTCGTCGAAGGGTAACTCAAAGGCCGAGGTGTCTTCTGCAGCCGTGTCGGGCGGCAACTTAAACACGTTCCAGTTGGCTTGTCCCAGCGAATCGATGTAAATGTTGGCCTGTACATCGCGAAGCGTCAGCGTACCGATATCCAGCTTCTTTTGATTTAGGAAAGCCATGATGTCGATCGTGGCTACCACTTGCTTGGCCGCCAACAAGGTGTCGCTCTGTGCGCCCTCTACGGGATTCACGATTTCCAGTCCCTCAACGCGCACGCCGAAGTAGGGGAAGGTGGAGAAGAAAGTCAGATCCACCTCGCCTAACTGGTGCGGAGCCGTGACATACTCGTCCGCAAAGTCGCGGGCAATAGGCGTCACCTTGTCCGGCGTGAACACGATCCATATTGCGATGCCGACAGCCAGCAACGTGATCACGATCAGGCTCGCCAACGTGATGCCGCAGATCTTGAGTATCTTCCAAAACAGTTTCATAGCCGTTTATTTTTCTACCATCTTCTGAAAACGGTATGTGATGGCCTTATGGTCCTTCTCGTAGTATTCCAGCGTGGTGCTATTCAGTTTGGTCACCACGTAAATCTTCGGTATCTCCGCACCGCCGTTGTCCATCAAGTGGATCTCCGTCAACTTCTGATTATCGGTTTCGAACAGGTACTTAAACCATCCGTTGCCGTGGGGCACCAGGTCTTCTTCGAAGATATCTTCGCCTTCGTCCCACTCGCGGCCGTAGAGGTAGCCCGCCTCGTCGCTCTGCTCGGTGGTAAAGCGTACGTAGTGCCGGGTGTTGTTCTCTTGCCAGAGTCCCTGCAGATCGTGCAGGTAGAACGTGGGCTGCGTGGTGGGGATACAACCGGTCAGCGCCGCACCCGCCAGCGCAAAGAATAGGAGTCGGAGTGCCGACTTACGAAATGTGCATGCTTTCATGATGCTTTTTCTATTTTGATTTGTATGTTTTGTCCATCCATTTCGATGGTCGTTGGTAATTGGTCGTTAGTCGTTAGATCTAATTTCGTGGCCAGTACCTGCGATGCGATGTAGTCATTGCAATGCAGCACGGCATTGTGGATCACCTCTACATCCTGAATTGTGACGCGGATGCGGTCCGTGATCTCCAGTCCACTCTGCTTGCGTAGGTTCTGAATACGGTTGATCAACTCACGTGCCAGACCCTCTTCTACCAGCTCGTCGGTCAACTCAATGTCCAGCGCGATGGTCAGAATGCCGTTGTTGGCTACCAACCATCCGGGCATGTCCTCCGTGATGATCTCCACATCTTCCGGCACGAGCGTATAGTCCAGCAGCGTGAACTGTCCGTCCGCTTCCATCCGGGCGATCTCGTCTTGCGTCATAGCGGCAATGGCGGCTGCGAGGGCCTTCATCTGACCACCCACTTTCTTGCCCAGCACCTTAAACTGCGGTTTGATCTTCTTGACCAGTCGTATCTCGCTCTGCTCGGCCGGTACAACGACCAGTTCCTTGACGTTCACCTCGCTCTTGATCAGTTCGGCTACATGCTGCAACGCGTCCGTCGTCTCCTGGTCCGGCGTCGGGATGACCGCCTTCTGCAGCGGTTGACGTACGTTCTTCTCGGCACGTTTACGCAGACTGAGAATCATCGAGGTGGCTTGCTGTGCCAGGTACATCTGACGCTCCAGGTTGAGGTCAATAGCCTTGGCGTTGGCTGTTGGCCATTGACTCAGATGTACGGTCTCGCCGGTCAGGTCGCGATAGAGACGATCGGCATAGAACGGCGCGTTCGGTGCCATCAGTTGTGCTACGGTTTTCAGACAGGTGTATAGCGTCTCGTATGCTGCCTGCTTGTCGGCATTCATCTCGCCGCCCCAGAAACGTTTGCGGTTCAGACGTACGTACCAGTTCGAGAGGTCATCCTGTACGAAGTCCGAGATAGCACGACCGGCTTTGGTCGGTTCGTAGCTCTCGTAGGCTTCGGTGACCTCTTTGACGAGCGAATTGAGTTTGGAGAGAATCCAGCGGTCGATCTCGGTACGATCTTGGCCCGACGTTGGCTTTGACTGTCGGTTGACCGTCGGTTGACCGTCGGTGAGAGACGCAGGTTGCCAGCCGTCAACGTTGGCATAGAGGGCGAAGAAGCCGTAGGTGTTATAGAGCGTGCCGAAGAACTTACGGCGCACCTCATCGACACCTTCCGGATCGAACTTCAGGTTCTCCCATGGCGCGGAGTTGGTCAGCATATACCAGCGAACGGCGTCTGCACCGTATTTCTCCAGCGCGGTAAACGGATCTACGGCATTGCCCAGACGTTTCGACATCTTGTTGCCGTTCTTGTCCAGTACCAATCCGGTAGAGATGACGTTCTTATAGGCCACCTGACCCTCGATCATCGTGTGGATAGCATGCAGCGTGAAGAACCAGCCGCGGGTCTGATCCACACCCTCCGAGATGAAGTCGGCAGTACGCGGAGCGTCAGCGTTCTCAAACGGATAGTGGTTCTGTGCATACGGCATCGCGCCTGAGTCGAACCATACGTCAATCAGGTCCAGTTCACGCTTCATCGGTTTTCCGCTTGGCGAAACGAGAATGATATTATCCACATACGGACGGTGCAGATCAATCACGCTCGGGTCGTAGTTCTCTTTGCTATAGTTGCCTACCACGTGTTTCGGCCACGGGTTCGCGGTCATGAAGCCGGCTTTGACCGACTTGTCGATCTCAGCAAAGAGTTCGGCGATCGAACCGATACAGATCTCTTCCTTGCCATCCTCGGTGCGCCAGATAGGTAGCGGCGTACCCCAGTAACGGCTGCGGCTTAAGTTCCAGTCGTTGAGGTTGTTGAGCCACTGACCGAAACGACCCGTACCTGTGCTCTCGGGCTGCCAGTTGATGGTCTTGTTGAGCGCGATCATCTCGTCGCGTGCCATCGTCGACTTGATAAACCACGAGTCGAGCGGGTAGTAGATGACGGGTTTGTCGGTACGCCAGCAATGCGGGTAGGAGTGTACGTGCTTCTCGGTCTTGAGCAGACGGCCGTCGGCCTTCATCTCCAGGCAGAGATGCAGGTCCAGACTCTCGTCCTTCTCCGTCAGCGTCGGGTCGTACGCGTTCTTCACAAAGCGTCCGGCATACTTGCCGTACAGTTCGGTATTGACGTTAGCGGCTACCCATGCCTCGTCCAAGTCCTCAATCTTCCAGTACTTACCCGTGAAATCCACCATCGGACGTGGACCGAAGTCCTTGGTCTGCATATACAGTCCAGGCACACCGGCAGCGTCACCCACTTTCTTATCGTCCGCACCAAACGTCGGCGCGATATGTACAATACCCGTACCGTCTTCCGTGGTCACATAGTCACCCGGAATAACGCGATATGCACCCGGTCCCGGATTCACCCACGGGAAGAGGGGTTCGTACTCCAGGCCAACGAGGTCAGTACCCTTGTAACGGGCCACAATCTCGGCGTTCTCGAAATACGCACTCAGTCGTGCCTCCGCCAGGATGATATGCTCGCCGCTCTCCAGCGCGATTTCTACGTAGTCGATCTTCGGACCCACGCAGAGGGCGGTATTCGAAGGCAAGGTCCACGGCGTGGTCGTCCAAGCGATGATATAACGGCCGTCTTTCAGATGGAACTTGGCGGTACAAGTCAGATCCTTGACGTCACGGTAGCAACCAGGTTGGTTGAGCTCGTGCGAACTCAGACCCGTTCCGGCAGCCGGCGAATACGGCTGGATGGTATAGCCCTTGTAGAGATAGCCCTTCTTATACAGTTCCTTGAGCAGGTACCAAAGGGTCTCGATATACTTGTTGTCGTACGTGATATACGGATTGTTCAAGTCCACCCAGTAGCCCATCTGTTTGGTCAGTTTGGTCCACTCGGCGGTGTATTTCATCACCTCTTTGCGGCAGGCTGCGTTGTACTCGTCCACCGAGATCTTCTTGCCGATATCTTCCTTGGTGATACCCAGCATCTTCTCCACGCCTAGCTCCACGGGCAGACCGTGCGTATCCCATCCGGCTTTACGACGTACCTGGTAGCCCTGCATCGTCTTGAAGCGGCAGAACGTGTCCTTGATCGTACGTGCCATCACGTGGTGGATACCCGGCATACCGTTCGCCGAGGGAGGACCCTCGAAGAATAAAAACGCAGGATGACCTTCGCGTGTCTCTACGCTCTTCTCAAACAAATGTTCCTTTTCCCACTCGGCCAGCACTTCTTCGCTCAGTGCGGCCAGATTCAACTGTTTGTATTCCTTAAAATGTTTCATTTATTGTGTGTATATATGTGTGTACGCATAAAATAGCGTGCAAAATTACGAAATTTTTTGCATATATCAAAATTATTTTGTACTTTTGCACCCGCTTTTGAAAAAAATGTATCACTTTTTACCTCAATCGAACTGCTAGTAACGCGATAGTTCGATTGAAGAGGAGCAACCGCGGCGACCTTTTTGTCTTTGACAAAACCTCGTCGCAAGCGAGTTGCGACGAAGGGGGCTATTTGGTTTTGACAGCAGGTAGATCGCCTGTGTAAGCACGCCGAGCAATGAGGCAATGCTCGTTAATATCGTCTCAAAACTATAACTGGCAACAATGCTTATGCTCTCGCTGCCTAATCGAAGTATAGTAGATTAGCTTATTTCGGGCACCAGGTGCCTGAACGAGACGTCGCTCCAAGCCGAGTCTGTGGGCTGAATGGACTGAGCGGCGCAGAAATTCACAGAATAGGTGTCGCAGGCTGCGATACGATGCCGAAACTTTAGCAGATAAGCCGGCGGTTGGTGGCTCGGGTCTTGCCGACGGACGAAAATCAAAGCCGAGATAAGCGTGTAGAAAGCACATACGGTCCTTGTTTGGACGCGGGTTCGAATCCCGCTAGCTCCACTAAGCGGGACTCTCCCCGCGGGTTCTTAGCCCAGAGGGCACGATTATTGCTAAAGCAATTTTCGAATCCCGCTAGCTCCACTAAGCGGGATTCTCCCCGCGGGTTCCGTTACTCTTCCGAGAAGTGAACCAGTACGTGACGGTAGGAATTAAAGATCTTGGATTTGGAGACGAAGCCTAAGTAGCGGCGATCCTGATCCACTACGGGTAAGTTCCAGGCGCCCGTGTCTTCAAAGGTCTCCATCACCTTATCCATCGACATGTCAAACCGCAAGATGGCGGCGGGAGACGTCATCAGTTGCCCTACCGTAAATCGCTTATATAGACGCGGTTGGAACATGATGTTACGTACCTCATCCAGCAGCAATACCCCCTTCAGATGCCCCTCATGATCAATCACGGGGAAGATATTTCTGCGGCTCTCCGAGATCACTTTCACCAGTTCGCCGAGTGTCATCTCCGGGAAGATGGTAATCAGGTCGGTCTCCAGCACATTATCCATCTTGAGCAGGGTCAGCACGTTGCGATCCTTGTTGTGGGTCAGCAGTTCGCCCTTCTGCGCCAGACGCATCGCATACAGCGAGTGAGGCTCAAAGATCATGATGGTCAGATACGAGATGACGCTCACGATCATCAGCGGCATAAACAGATGGTAGCCGCCCGTCAGTTCGGCGATGAGGAAGATACCCGTCAGCGGCGCATGCATCACGCCCGACATCAGTCCGGCCATACCGACCAGCGAGAAATTGGTCTCCGGCACCCATACACCCGTCAGGTTCAGCACACGTGCCGTCACAAAACCGACCAACGCACCCATAAACAGCGAGGGTGCAAAGATACCTCCTACGCCGCCACCGCCGTTCGTGGCCACGCTGGCGCATATCTTGAGCAGTATGATGGCCGTGAAATAGGCAATGATGATCAGCTGTACATTGAGTGTCGTCAACTTATAACTCGGATCGTACCCCATCCAGCCAAGGATCGGACTATGTTCTATAGCCCCCATACTATTGCCGTTGATAAGCTGGGTGATCACGTCGTAGCCCTCGCCGTATAGCGGCGGGAAGAGGAAGATCAGTATACTCAGCGTCAGACCGCCTACCAATATCTTCATGCCGATGCTGCGCACATGCCGCTTCATGAGTTGCTCCAGGCGGTTCATGCCGCGCGTGAAGTACAAACTCGCAAAACCGCAAACTACGCCCAATAGCAAATACCAAGGAATACGACTGACATTAAACGCATCGTATTGGTCCAGCGGGAACATCGGGTCGGTACCCGTAGCGATATACGAGATAGCTGTGGCCGTGACCGACGATATCAGCAGCGGCGCCACGGATGTCATCGTGATATCCATCATTAGCACCTCCAGCGTGAAGACCAGTCCGGCAATAGGTGCCTTGAAGATGCCGCCTATCGCACCGGCTGCACCACAACCGATCATGAGCATCATCGTCTTCTGGTCGAGCCGGAACGCTTTGGCCAGGTTGCTACCAATCGCTGCACCCGTCAGTACGATAGGAGCCTCGGCTCCTACCGATCCACCAAAACCGATCGTCAGTCCCGATCCTACCACCGACGACCACATATTATGCGCCTTGATGATCGATTTGCGCTGCGAGATGGCATATAGTATCTTAGTGATACCGTGCGAGATATCATCCCGTACCACATACCGCACAAACAGCGCCGCCAAGGTAATACCGATCATTGGCGTGATCAGGTACCACCAAGTACGCTCATCTGCAATCAGTTGCGTCTCGATGAAATGCTGAATCAGGTGGATAAACGACTTGAGCAGAACCGCTGCACAAGCCGAGAAACAACCTACGAAGAACGATAGCAGCAAGACAAATTGCTTGCCGCCTATATGGCGTTCCCGCCACTCAATCATCCTATCGTAAAAACCATTCGCCATTCGCCCTTAGCCTTTCGCCTTTCGCCTTTACTCATCCCATCCGATACCCTTGTATTTCGAGAGGTCCCACTCTTCCTCCACCTCGTTGAGGTAGATGGTGCCCTCTTCGTCCTCATCGTCCTGTGCTTGAGGCTCATCGCGCTCGATCTGGTTGATCTCGATCGGCGCATGCGAGATCTCGATGACCTGATTCTGCTCCTTATTGAGTTCGGTCCAGATCATGTCCTTCAGTTCGTCCAATCCCATGCCTGTGTAGGAGGCGATATGTACGACGGGGATACCGATCTGATCCGAGATTTCTTTTGCGGATGGAATCGGCAAGATTTCACCCTCTTCGTTATACGGGGGCAGGTCGCATTTCGACACGGCCAGTATGCGTGCCTTGGTCAGCAGTTCCGGATTGTACTTTTCCAACTCGGAGAGCAGGATATTGTACTCGCCCACGATGTCCGGCGTAGCAGCCGGCACCAAGAACAGCAGTACGGCATTGCGTTCGATGTGACGCAAGAACCGGAGTCCAAGTCCCTTGCCTTCACTCGCTCCCTCGATGATACCGGGAATATCGGCCATGCAGAACGACCGCTCGTCGCGATATTTCACGATGCCCAGTTGGGGCGTCAGTGTCGTAAAGGGATAGTCGGCTATCTCGGGCTTGGCAGCCGAGACCACGCTCAGCAGGGTCGATTTGCCCGCATTCGGGAAACCTACCAGACCCACATCGGCCAGCACTTTCAGTTGCAGGATGACGTTCCTTTCTTGACAGGGCTCGCCCGGCTGGGCATAACGCGGTGCCTGGTTGGTGGCCGTACGGAAATTCCAGTTACCTAGTCCGCCCTTGCCACCACGAAGCAACACGATGCGCTCATCGTGCTCCTTCACCTCGCATAGCCACTCGCCCGTATCGCCGTCATAGGCCACCGTGCCGCACGGCACTTCGATAATCCTATCCTCGCCATCCTTGCCGGACGAGCGACTCTCGCCGCCACGTCCGCCATCGGTGGCCATGATATGCTTTTGATACTTCAGGTGAAGCAACGTCCATAGATTGCGGTTGCCGTGCAGGATAATACTGCCTCCACGACCACCATCGCCACCGTCCGGGCCACCTTTCGGCAGGTATTTGGCACGATGGAAATGCATACTGCCTGCACCTCCCTTACCGGAGCGGCAGTAGATCTTAACGTAGTCTATGAAATTGCTTGCCATAAGTGATTACGTGTTACGTTTATTTCTTGGTTTCGCGCTTGATGATGCCTTCAATCTGCAGGAACACATCCTCTACGCTATGATTACCGTTCACCGGGCAGTAGTTGCCGTGGTGCAGGTAATAATGAGCGATAGGCTCCGTCTGATTGTGATATACGGCGATGCGATGACGTATCGTATTCAGGTTGTCGTCCGCACGACCGCTCACCTTGCCACGCTCGATGAGGCGCTGGATCAGCAGTTGCTCATCTACGAGCAGATCTATCATGATGGCATCCATCTTGTATTTTTTCAGCAGCTCGGTCAGCGACTCGGCCTGAGGCACCGTACGGGGATAGCCATCCAGGATGATGCCCTTGCAGTCTTTGGGCAAGTTGCGCAGATAATTATCAATCACGCCGTACATCATATCGTCGGGCACCAGATTGCCACGCGAGATGAGGGCATCGATTTGTACGCCCAGTTTGCTGCCACTTGCAATTTCGGCACGCAGCACATCACCGGTAGAGAGGTGTTGCAGACCGAATTTCTCCATGATATATTGCGATTGCGTTCCCTTACCACTACCGGGAGCACCGCAAAGAATGATATTCAACATATTTCGACCTTAAATATAAACTAATACCTTTTTCTTTTACGCGCAACGCAGGCGCGCAAGTTTCCACGCAAAAACGAGTTGCCCGAATGAGCAACTCGTTTATACGCAGTTGTAATAATTAGAGAGCGAGTTTCGAACCAGCTTTGAACTTAACAACCTTCTTTGCCGGGATAACGATAGCTGCCTTGGTCAGCGGGTTGATACCCTTGCGCTCACCGCGCTCAGCAACCTTCAGCGAAGCGAAACCAATCACTTCTACTTTACCATCCTTTTTCAGGCCTTCTACAATAGCCTCGATAGCTGCGTCAACAACCTTAGCAGCCTCTGCCTTCGAAACATTAGCCTTCAGTGCTACTGCTTCAACGAGTCCAGTTTTATTCATACTAAAACTAATTTAAAATAATTAATTAAACGTTTAATTCTATGCTTGACGAACCGAAATCCGCGTTTGCAAGTGCAAAGATACGACAAAAAGTTGATACAACCAAGAAAAATGTAAAAAAAATGCGTTTTTTCTGCCAATTTGGGCATTTTTTGCGAAAAAGCACGCTTTTTGTAGGGAAATATCAAGAAAAATTAGTACTTTTGCACCCGTTATGAGAAGTTTACCGACTATTACGCGCAATTTATTATTGCTCAATCTTATCGCATGGCTGATTAGTGCGATCCATCCTTTTGGATTAGACCTGGACAACTTGTTGGGGCTCCATTATTGGACCGCCAATAGTTTCCATATTTGGCAACCGTTGACCTACATGTTTCTGCATGCCGATTTTAATCATATATTCTTCAACATGTTCGCCGTGCTGATGTTTGCACCCGTATTGGAGCGTGAGTGGGGCGAGAAGAAGTTCCTCATATATTACCTCATCTGCGGTCTGGGCGCTGCCCTCGCACAAGAGTTGGTATGGATGGGTATGTTCAGCGCGCAAATGATTCATCCGATATGGGCTGAAAATGTATTGACCATCGGTGCTTCGGGTGCCGTATTCGGTATCCTGCTGGCCTTTGGATGGTTGTTCCCCGACGTGCGGATGTTTATCCTGTTTATCCCTATCCCTATACGCGCGCGTGTCCTTGTTATATTATATGCGGTCATCGAGTTGTTTGCAGGTCTTGGATCCATGATCGGATTCTCGGCCGACCATGTAGCCCACTTCGCCCACCTTGGTGGCATGGTGTTCGGAGCGCTCGTATTGCTCTACTGGCGCTATGGAGAACAGAAAGTGAAAGCTTTCTGGAGCCGTTTGCGGGGACACGATGACGATCGGGATAACGACCGCTGGAGTGACTATCACTACCAGCGATCGATATAGTCGAACAGATTCGTTCCGTCTTTACCGTTGAAATAGTATTTCATCTTGCCTCCATCCCACCGGAACTTATAAATCGTGGGGTGGAAGTAGCCGTCGTCGAATCCGCAGATGAAGGTATAGTAGGTGTGGCCGATGCTAAAGCAGTTGTTGTCTAATTCTTCGAACAATTCCTGCTCGTTCGCATCGTCCACCTCGATATTCTGACGGGCATACACGCCATATAGCAGATGAGCAGAATCCGGATTGGCGGTCCAGTAGGCCTGCCGGTCGCTGAAATAGTACTGCGGACAGTAGGCTCCCGAGGCTACGATATCCAGACTATCCACTGTCTCCATGACGTACGGATAATGGGTGACCATGGCGCCCGTAGAATCCATAGGATAGATATAGTCCCAGTCGTCCATGATGCGGTACTCAAAGTGCACATCCACGGTGCTATTCTCTGTAGTTGTTACTTTCACCAGATTCAGTTTGCCCTTTGGCACCATCTTCTCCGGATCCACCACAAAGGCATATATCCAGTAGTCCGTATTCCGTTTCAGTCCCGTGAAGAAATAGTCGGTCTCACCATATTGCAGACTATGACTAGCAAACGAAGCAATCGTAAACTCACCCTGGCGCAGCAACTCACGACGCCAATCCAGGTACTCCTGATGCGCCGAGTCCAGTTCCAGGGTCATAAAGGGCTTCTGCAGTTCCGGCTTGGTGGGGTCATACCCCTCTTGTACCTGTTCGATACCAATCAGGTAATACGCATCGCGGTCGGTCGTGAAGACCTGCTCAATAAAGCCGGACGAGATGATACGCGTTTGCGACGTGATATGCACATCATTCACCTCATACGTAGGCAGCGGCTCACAGCCCGTCAGTCCCACCAGCACCATCGCCAGCAGGCAGAAATATAATTTATTCATACTGCCCCCTTTCTTTCTCTTCCTGCTCTAGCAGGGTCTGCACCGAGTAGATAAATCGCAGACACGTGCGTACGTGCGTGCCATAGTGACCGAAGTTATACTCTATATTCGCATTCCGCCATTTGTTCTTCGCGTTCACCGCATTCGTATAGGGCACCGTCTCATCGTCTATCGAGTGCATCAGGTATATCGGCGCTTCGGGCTGCCAATCATAGGAGATGATCGAGTTGTCGGTCATGGCCTTGTACAGCTCAGCCACCTTCTCCGAACTCTGTTGCATGGCCTCCGGCGTCAGCAGGTCGTGCGTACGACGTGTCTTGATAAAACTATTGATCTGGCCGGTCGTATAGCGCTTGGAGTTGATCCAGTCGTCGATTTTCTCACATAGCCACGGTTGTACCATATCTTCCATCTTCACGTCGATGCCATAGCCCTCGATCATGCCTTGCAGCACCAGCGGTACGGCTACGGGATAGCCGGCCGTGTCGGTCGTCACAAAACGCTCGTACGTCGCCTTCACGTCATACGGACCGCCCCCGGCAAACACGCGGTGAACCGGTATGTACTCCTTGTGCTTCGGATTGCTGAACGCCAACTCGATCATACGCAGTACGGCCATCGTCGTAGCACCGCCTTGCGAGTAGCCCATCAGGTTGATATCCTCCTGCTCGGGCTCCATACCCACGGCTTTGAGCCACGGACGAACAGCCAGCCACATATCGATCACATTCAGTGCTGTTATATCCATCACCAGGTACGGATGTATCTTATCTACCGTCACACCATAACCCAGATAGTCCGGGATCACCAGTCCGTATCCCATTTTCACCAGCACGCCCTCCAGCGAGAACGCGTTGCTGGGCGCTTCCATATTGCTGCCTACGGTGTAGTGGCTCACCAATATCATGCGCTTCGGACGACGTCCGACGGGCAGCATTACCTTTCCGGACAGGGTCACGTCATTGCCGAGTTGGTCGATACTGGGATACGTACCTACCACCTCAATCACTTTCTTGCCGTTTCCCCAGTCCAGCAGGCTCTGCACGATGGCTGCACCGGTCACCGAGCTGGTCTTGCGCGGACCCATATTGGCTTCCTCCGCCTGTTCTTCGTACTCGTTGATACGCATGCCGTCCGGCAGGTAGCAGTTCATCGGAAAACCGTTCTCCAGATCTACTTCGTGCTGTGCCACTACGCGAAACATCGTCGAGTCCAGTCCGGTGATCTGGGTGAAGTCCACCGACTCCTCCCGCCCGAACTTGCAGGCGGTCAGCAGCACCGGTAGCAGCAGTAATATAGCATACTTACGTCTCATATCCATCAAAATCTTGCACCTATCGAAGCCGAGAAGATTCGAGAGGATGCCATATATATCGTATTTGCGTTACGTAGTCCGTATAGGCCGCCAAACTCCACGGTGGCAAACCAGCGTTTGTAGTTGGCGCTAATACCCAGCACCGTGATGTTGGTGGCAAAACCGATCTCGGTGCGTTTGCCGATCTCGTTCAGCTCCGTACCGCCGTTGATTACCATGCCCAGACCCAGGCCGGAGTATAGGTTCACATTCTCGTGGTGAAGATAGGTAAAACGCATGGTCGGCATGATCGTGATATTATAGAAATAATGTCCCGGATCACGTGCCACCTCTTTGCCTTGTCCGTCGCGCGTCACGTTCTGCCAATCTACCTCGCCCAGGTCCACCATCGCACCCAGCCCGAACCAGTATTTGAAGCGGTACTGGTACTCCAGAAACAGGTGCTGATGATGACGAAAATCTTCTTGATACACACGGCGATAGTCGGTCGGCATGGTCTGTATGATCGACTTGGGATTGTGCCACATCAAGCTCTCAAAGAGCATGTCGCCCCATCCGATACGCAGCTCGTTGGGCATATATTTGATGTCCTTGCGCGTCTCGGCCTGCAGGCTTCCAATCGCCAGCAAGAATAATAGTATGTATGCTATTCGCTTCATTAGTCGTGCAGTATCAGGGCCGTTTGCGGTGCGATAGTTGCCTTTTTCTCGTAGGTCTTCTTGGCGTCATCGGTGAACTGTCCATCCGCACAAACCGCGGTAAACTTGCCGTCCGGCAGATTGATCGTCACGGCTTCACGATTGCTGTTGAGCACCACTACGATATCCTGCCATGCATCGCCTCCGGCATGGTCGGTCAGCACGTAGGCTACGACGCCTTGCGGAGCCTCCAGGAAATGCATATGCTTGCGTACCAGTTCGGCATCACCCAGGTGGAAGGCCGGATGGGCCTTACGCAACGCAATCAGTCCTTGATAGTAACGGAACAGATCCTCGTTCTTTGCCTTGAGCGACCAGTCGATCTGGTTGATCGAGTCGGGCGAGTTATAGCTGTTGTGCACACCCTTCTTGTCGCGCATCACCTCTTCACCTACCCACAGGAACGGAATGCCTTGGCTGGTCAGTACGGCTGTCTGAGCCAACTTGTCCAGGCGCTCCAATTCGCCGTCCTGCAGCTTCACCGAAGCACGCAGACGGTCCGTCAGCATCATGTCGTCGTGACACGATACGTAGTTGATCGACTGCGTCGGCTGTACGGTCCATGGCTCGCGCGAGTAGTTCACCTTGCTCATATTCACCTCGGGGTGGGCGATACATCCTACCAGTCCGAACTTGATCGACTCCTCATGACCCGGCTGTCCGTCCAGAAAGGCGGCCTGATGATCGTCGGAGAACGGACCGCGCAGGGCGTCACGCATGTCGTCGCAGAAAGCACCTACGCCCGGCATGTTCTTGATCAGCGCCTTCATCGCCAGCTTATCATAGTCCAGCAGCGGACTGCCGGCTGCCCAACCCTCGCCGTAGAGCAACAGGCTGGGGTCGATGCTATCCAGCATGCGGCGTACGTCCATCATCGTGGCTTGGTCGTGAATACCCATCAGGTCGAAGCGGAAACCGTCCAGGTGGTATTCCTCCACCCAGTAGCGAACCGACTCCACAATATAACGATGCATCATCTCCCGCTCCGAAGCCGTCTCGTTGCCGCAACCCGAGGCATTGCCCAGGTGGCCGTCCGCTGTCAGACGGTAGAAATAGTCCGGACAGGTCTGCGTGAACGCACTGTTCTCCACGTCAAACGTATGATTATATACCACGTCCATGATCACGCGTATGCCGGCTTTGTGCAGCGCCTGAATCATCTGCTTCATCTCGCGGATGCGGCAGGCAGGATCGGTAGCGTCCGTAGCGTACGAACCCTCCGGCACGTTGTAGTTCTGCGGGTCATAACCCCAGTTGTACTGCGCCTTCTCCGGATGCGATTCATCCACCGAAGCATAGTCGTAGCTCGGCAGAATCTGCACGTGTGTCACACCCAGTTCTACCAGATGGTCTATACCCGTCTTCAGTCCTTCGGGGCTGCGGGTGCCGTGCTCCGAGAGCGCAAGGAACTTACCGCGATGCTGCACGCCCGAACTGGGGTGGATCGAGTAGTCGCGATGATGCATCTCATAGACGATGGCATCCTGTGCGCCGCGGAAGGCGGGGCGACGGTCCTGCTGCCAACCCTCCGGGTCGGTATCGCGCAGATCCAGGATGGCGGCTCTCTTGCCGTTCACGCTTACCGCCGTGGCAAAGATACCCGGCGTCTCATGCAGTTGCCAGCGCGAGAGGGGCTGCTGCACCTGGAAGGTATAGAAACGTCCCTTCTGATCGCCCTTGACGGTAGCCGTCCACGAGCCGTCTTCTTGACGACGCATCTTCAGCGATTTGATCGGCTCTTCGGCCTCTGCCGTGGCATAGATGCGGAGCGTGACGGACTTAGCGCCCGGACTCCATACGGAGAACTGACTCTCAGCGGGCGTATAAACCAACTCTTTGAGCGAACCTTGTTTCGCTGGATACTCTGCGGGAGATGAGACGAGTCCCATCTTCTGACCGGCGCAACTGACCAGCGTCAGCGCCATAAAAATGCACCATTTGTTTTTCATATTATTCTTCTGTGTTTTTCAAGCGACAGAAATCTGCCTTTTCTACTTTTTGTTCTGCATATTCTTTCGTGACCTCAAATCTGTCGCACGTCTTCTTCGACGGCAACTCATACATCAGGTCGATCATGATACTCTCCATCAGTCCGCGCAGACCACGTGCGCCGAGTTTGTTCTCTATGGCTTTATCCACCACGTAGTCCAGCATATCGGGCGCAAACGTCAGCTTCACACCGTCCATCTCCAGCAGCTTCTCATACTGCTTGGTGATGGCGTTCTTCGGATCGGTCAGGATGCTACGCAGCGCCTTCTTGTCCAGCGGATGCAGATAGGTGATGATCGGCAGACGACCGATGATCTCGGGTATCAGGCCGTACGATTTCAGGTCGTGCGGCGCGATGTACTGCAGCAGGTTGTTCTTATCCACCTTATGCGCCTTCTCTTGCGCACCAAAACCTACCACCTGCGTGTTCATGCGTTGGGCGATCTTCTTCTCGATGCCATCAAAGGCGCCGCCGCAGATGAAGAGGATATTCTTCGTTTCTACGTGCAGGAACTCCTGCTCCGGATGCTTGCGACCTCCCTCGGGCGGTACGTTGATCATCGCACCCTCCAGCAGTTTCAGCAGACTCTGTTGTACGCCTTCGCCCGAAACGTCACGCGTGATGCTCGGGTTCTCCGATTTGCGGGCAATCTTGTCGATCTCATCGATGAAGACGATACCCTGCTCGGCTTTCGGAATGTCGTACTCGCAGTCTTGCAACAAGCGCGTGAGCAGCGACTCCACGTCCTCACCCACATAGCCTGCCTGGGTCAGCGCCGTCGCATCTACGATGGCAAATGGCACTTTCAGCAGTTTGGCGATCGTGCGGGCCAGCAGGGTCTTACCCGTACCGGTAGATCCTACCAGCAGGATATTTGATTTCTCGATCTCTACCTCGTTCTTGTCGTGCTTCTGCAGGATGCGCTTGTAGTGGTTATACACCGCTACTGACAGGTATTTCTTGGCATCCTCCTGACCAATCACGTACAGGTCCAGAAACTGTTTGATCTCCTGCGGACGAGGCAGCGAATCCAGACTCAGTCCCAGGTCCGCCGTCTTATGCTTCTTGGCATGCTGCGGCTTGGCCTCCTGCTGCGGTTCGGACTCTTGACCCATCGCACGCATGAGCATGGCATGACCTGCCTCGATGCAATCGGGGCAAATATAGCTACCGTCTTCGCCTGAGAATAAGTCCGGACGCACCTGACCGCAAAAACTACATTTAGCTTTCTTGTTTGCCATTGCTCTTGCGTGTGTATAGAAGGTCGATCATGCCGTAGTCCAGCGCCTCCTTGGAGGTCATCCAGTAGTCGCGGTCGGCATCCTGACGGATACGCTCCACGGTCTGGCCGCTATGGTCGGCGATGATCTGATAGAGTTCGTCTTTGAGTTTCAGGATCTCACGTGCCGTGATCTCGATATCCGAGGCCTGACCCTGGATACCACCCAGGGGCTGGTGGATCATCACGCGTGAGTGGGGCAGCGCCGCACGCATACCCTTCTCGCCGGCTACCAGCAGAATAGCACCCATCGAGGCAGCCATGCCCGTGCAGATAGTACCTACCTTCGAGCTCACAAACTGCATCGTATCATAGATACCCAGACCGGCATATACCGATCCGCCGGGGGTGTTCAGGTAGATATTGATGTCGCGCTCCGAGTCTGCAGAGTCCAGGTAGAGCAACTGTGCCTGAATCACGTTGGCGGTATAGTCGTTGATTTCCGTGCCCAGGAAGATGATGCGGTCCATCATCAGTCGGGAGAACACGTCCATCTGCGTTACGTTCAAGTGTCTTTCTTCCAGTATGGAAGGCGAGATATAATTAGCCGAGACCTCCATGGCTTTCTCCACGTGCATCGTGTTCAGGCCCTGTGCCTTGGCAAACTTCAAAAAATCATTCATAGTCTCTTTTTATGATATAGTTCTGCAGGAGAACTACCGCCCTTATCGGCGGTAATTCTCCCACTTGGTGTTACGCATGTCGCCGCTCTTGAGGAACTCCTCATGCATAGCGAAAGCGCATGACAATTCATGTTGTGTCTGTCCGTGACGAGCGATCTTCAGGTAGTCACGCAGCATCTCGCGATACTCCGGTGCTACGCAGTTGTTGATGATCTCCTCGGCACGCTGACGCGGACTCTTGCCGCGCAGATCGGCTACGCCCTGCTCGGTCACCAGCACTTTTACCGAGTGCTCCGAGTGATCCAGGTGCGTTACCATCGGTACGATCGACGAGATGGCGCCGTTCTTGGCCGTCGAAGCCGTCGTGAAGATGCTGAGGTACGAGTTACGAGCGAAATCACCCGAACCGCCAATACCGTTCATCATCTTCGTACCGCATACGTGCGTCGAGTTGACGTTGCCGTAGATATCGGCCTCCAGGGCTGTATTGATAGCGATGATGCCGAGTCGGCGTGCTATCTCAGGACTGTTGGAGGTCTCCTGCGGACGCAGCAGCAACTTGTCGCGGTAGAAGTCCAGGTCGGCCAGTACCTCCGCCATCTTGCTCTCCACCAGACGCAGCGAGCATCCGCTGGCGAACTTACAATGACCGGCTTTGATCAGGTCTACCACCGAGTCCTGGATCACCTCCGAGTACATCTCAAAGGGCGGGATATGCGGGTTCTTACCCAGTTCGCCCAGTACGGCGTTGGCTACGTTGCCCACACCGCTCTGGATCGGCAGGAACGAGGCCGGAATACGTCCGGCTTTCAGTTCAGCCTCCAGGAAGGCGGCTACGTTAGCACCAATCTTAGCCGTCGTCTCATCCACGGGCGTGAAGGCCGGGATCTCGTTCGGACGGTTGGTCTTCACTACGGCGGCTATTTTTGCCGGATCTACCTTGATATGATCCTGACCGCAACGGTCCGAAGGCTTGTAGATAGGTATCTCGCGACGCTCAGGCGGGTCGAGCGGCTCATACAGGTCGTGCATACCGCGCATAGCGGCGGGGAACATCTCGTTGAGCTCCACGATGATCTTATCTGCCAAACGACAAATAGTCGGCATGATACCGATACCGGCAGCCGGCACGATCACGCCGTCTTCGCCTACGTACGATGCCTCGATGATCGCCCAATTGGGCTTCGGAAGGAATCCATAACGCAGATCCTGCGGCATGTGACTCAGGTGCATGTCAAAGTAGTGCGTACCCTCGGCGTTGATCTCCTCGCGCATCGACTTGTTCGACTGGTACGGCGTACGGAACTCCACGGCATGTGCACGGGCCAGCGCACCGTCACAACTGTCGCCCATCGACGCACCGGTCTCCAGTCCTACGCGGAAGGGAATACCCTCAGCGTGCAGACGCTCTGCACGTTGTGCCAAGGCAAACGGCACAGCCTTGGGCACACCGGTAGCCGTAAAACCACCCATGCCCAAGACGTCACCATGTTGTATCAATTCAGCAGCCTGTTCGGCTGTCATAAAATTAAGCATAATTTTATTGTTTAAAGTTGTTTGTGCACTACGTGCTTTGTTTGATGTTGTTTGACATTGTTTGAAGTTGTTCTTTGATATTGTTTATTTTTTGAACTTATTTCCCTCAATATCCGATTGTTTTAGGTAACGAATCATATTGGATATTTTAGTCCCTATATTTCTAGTTTGTTCTAATAGAGAGTTGCATTGTTCGATTGGAACATAACCAACATCCATAGCTCGGTATAATTGGCTACGGACTTCACCGCATGAGCCTTTTGCTACATATAGAAATTGGATGAATTCTTTTTTACCTTCCCGCTCAAAACCTTCCGCTATATTATCCATGATAGATCCAACAGCGGCTCTTATTTGAGAACAGAAACGGATGTCGCTCTTAAACTCTTGTGAGTTAGTAATTCTATAAATATCCTTACATAAAGTGCGAGATAGTTTCCATATTTCCAAATCTTCAAAGTTACTCAGAGTCATAAACAAGATCAAACTATTTCAAACTTTCAAACTTTCAAACCTTCAAACTCTCAAACAAAGTCCGCAGGACTCAAACAAAAATAATTTTATGCTTTGCCGTCAGAACCCAGTACGTTGATGATCTTATGTTTGTACAGCTCCTCCATCAGGTCGCGAGCAGGACCACAGTACTTACGCGGATCGAACTCACCCGGTTTCTCAGCGAATACCTTACGAACAGCTGCGGTGAAGGCCAGACGGCTATCGCTATCGATGTTGATCTTGCAAACGGCCGATTTAGCAGCCTTGCGGAGTTGCTCCTCAGGAATACCTACTGCATCAGGCAGCTTGCCACCATACTGGTTGATCATGTCTACGTACTCTTGCGGTACAGAAGACGAACCGTGCAGCACGATCGGGAAGCCCGGCAGTTGCTCCATAATAGCGTCCAATACATCGAATGCCAAGGGGGGCGGAACGAGTTTACCGGTCTTCGGGTCGCGGGTGCACTGCTCCGGCGTGAACTTATACGCACCGTGGCTCGTACCGATCGAGATAGCTAAGCTGTCGCAGCCCGTACGGGTAGCGAAGTCAACTACTTCCTCTGGCTTGGTATAGTGGCTAACGGCCGAGGAAACCTCGTCCTCAACACCTGCCAGCACACCCAGCTCAGCCTCTACGGTTACATCATACTGATGTGCGTAGTCAACTACCTTCTTCGTCAATGCGATGTTCTCCTCGTACGGCAGCGAGCTGGCGTCGATCATGACGCTCGAGAAACCGAAGTCTACGCAGCTCTTGCACAGCTCGAAGCTGTCTCCGTGATCGAGGTGCAGACAGATCTGCGGATGCTCCCAACCTAACTCTTTTGCGTACTCTACAGCACCTTGTGCCATGTAGCGCAGCAGGGTCTGGTTAGCGTAGTTACGTGCGCCCTTCGATACCTGAAGGATCACCGGACTCTTGGTCTCTGCAGCAGCCTTGATGATAGCCTGCAGTTGCTCCATGTTGTTGAAGTTGAAAGCGGGGATAGCGTAGCCACCCTTGATTGCCTTTGCGAACATCTCACGGGTGTTCACCAGGCCTAATTCCTTGTAACTTACCATAGTTTTAAAATTTTTAAAAATTTGTGATTTATGATTTGTGATGTTTGATTTATTTCTTCTTGGCTGCGATGATAAAGTAGGTCACCAGCGCGGCATAGGCTACGATGCCCAGGATGGCGGCACCGCTGCTCTGTGCCCAACCGGTCATGTACCAGTCGGCGCCGCAGAACTTCACAATAGCCGATACCACGCCCATCAGCGCACCGCCGGCGATGAAGCCGCTGGCAATCAGCGTACCTTTCTCCTGGTGCTTCTCGCCCACCAGCCACGATATACCGCCGCCTACCAATAGCGGCAGGTTCAGGTGCAGCGGGATGAACATACCCAGCGCAAACGGCAGTACGGGCACCTTCATGAAGTTCAGTACCAGCGCCAATACCGCACCGGCCAAGTAGAGCATCCAGGGTGCTCCTTGTCCGGACATCAGCGGTTCGATCACGGCTGCCATGGCGTTAGCCTGCGGCGCTACCAGCGCATTGTCACCTACGAAGCCGTAGGTCTTGTTCAGCACCATCATCACGCCGCCTACCGTAGCCGCACTCACCAGCGTTCCCAGGAATTTCCAGGTCTCCTGCTTCCGTGGCGTCGAACCGATCCAGTAGCCGATTTTCAGATCCGTGATGAAGCCGCCGGCCATCGCCAGCGCCGTACATACCACACCGCCGATCACCATCGCGCCTACCATGCCGCTGGCACCCTTCATGCCGATGGCTACAAATACCACCGACGCTACGATCAGCGTCATCAGCGTCATGCCGCTCACGGGGTTCGAGCCCACGATGGCAATGGCGTTAGCCGCTACCGTTGTGAAGAGGAAGGCGATGATGGCTACTACCAGAAAGGCTACCAACGCTTGCCAGAAATTATGTAGCACGCCTACCCAGAAGAAGACCAACGTGCAGAGCAGCGCTACGCCGATAGCAATCACCATCAGTCGCATGCTCAGATCCTTCTCCGTACGCGGCGTGTTGTCCTGCGCCTGTGCGGCGTTGTGTCCTTGACTCTTAATCAAGCCTACCGCACCTTTTATCACGCCCCATGACTTGATAATACCGATCAGTCCGGCCATGGCGATCGCACCGATACCGATGTTACGTCCGTAGTCGAAGAACAAGTCGCGCGGGTCCACGTCTGCCAATTCGGGTACGGCGCCCAGCACGGGCATCAGTACCCACCATACGAAGATCGAACCGGCGCAGATAATACCGGCATATTTCAGTCCGATGATATATCCCAGACCCAGCACAGCGGCCGAGGTGTTCATCGAGAATACCAGTTTGGTCTTAGCCGCCACGGTAGCCCCCCATGCCGTCATGCGGCTGGAGATCTGTTCGGTCCAGAGGCCGAAGGTGCTGACCAGGAAGTCATACACACCACCGACACCGGCTGCCAGAAGCAGGGGCTTGGCCGACGAGGATTCGCCTTCGCCGCTCACGAGTACCTGGGTAGTTGCGGTGGCCTCGGGGAAGGGATACTCGCCGTCTTTCTCCTGCACAAAGTACTTGCGGAACGGGATCAGGAACAATATACCCAGGCATCCGCCCAGCATAGACGAGAAGAAGATCTGCCAGAACGTTACCGTCATATCCGGATACTTGGCCTGCAAGATATACAGGGCCGGCAAGGTGAAGATAGCACCCGCTACGATCACGCCCGAACTGGCACCAATCGACTGGATCATCACGTTCTCGCCGATGGCATCCTTGCGTTTCAATATCGACGACAGGCTGACCGCTATGATCGCAATCGGTATAGCGGCTTCGAATACTTGTCCTACTTTCAGGCCCAGATAAGCGGCTGCGGCGGAGAATATCACGGCCATCAGCACACCCATCGAGACGCTATAGGGAGTCACTTCCGGATACGTCTGATCCGGCTTCAAGATAGGGGTAAATTTGCTTTTCTTTTCTTCCATAGAATACTTTGTGCACAAAATCGGGCACAAAGGTACGGAAAAAAAATGACATATGCAAGCCTTGCGCGCAAAAAATGCGTGTGCGCGTGAAAAATAATGTATTTATCGTATCGTAGTTTGCAAACCGTACCAGGCGGCCAGTTCGCTATAGGCAGCCATCTCAGCGTCCGTAGGCATTTGTGCATTCGCCAGTTCGCCGATCACGCCGTGCGGACGAAATCGGAGCAATCGTACGGGCGCTTTTTTGCCGATGGAATCGAATATTTCCGCGATGTTTTGGAGAATCGTCTCTACGTCCACTCGCCCCGGCAGGCATACGATGCGTACCTCCTCCAGTAGGTCGTGTTTCAGCAGCCATCGTACGTTCTCCCGTACCACGCTATTCGTCTTGGCGCCAGTCAACCGTTCATACACCGCATCATCCCAAGCTTTCACGTCCAGCATGACGCCGTCGCAGTACTGCATCAACTCGGGATGCCTGCTGAAGGCGATGGTACCGTTGCTGTCCAGCAGGCAGGTGAGCGGATGATGCATCTCTGCAGCGAGGGCTTTTACCGCCCGAAATAGTTCCGTCAACTGTTTCGGTTGAAGCATACATTCTCCGCCGCTGACCGTCACGCCGCGCAAGAAGGGTACGCAGGGTCGGATAGCCTCGATGAGTTCAGCGGTTGTCATCTCCTGCGCCTCTGCATCCTCCATCGCTTGCGTCTCGGGATTATGGCAGTACAGGCAGCGAATGTTGCAGCCTTGCAAGAAGATGGCGAACCGGTTGCCCGGTCCATCCACGGTAGATTGCCCTATGATCTTTCTAACGTTCACCTAACGACTAACGACCAACGACCAACGACTATCACACCCCACGAACTTTACGGTTGGCCAGATGGGCGGAGGCGTAGGTCGGTGCGCCCAGTTGCGTCGTGTTCTGCAGCACGGCCTGGCCGCTGTTCCATTTCTCCATCTCCGAGCGTTTTACCAGGTAGCCCGTGATGCGCACCAGGTCCGAGTCGGAAGCATAGAAAGCGATGTATTTCTGGCCCAGCTGGAACGCCCCCTTCACGATATCCAGCACGGCGGCGGGATTCTGCTTGCCTGTGATGTCAAAGGGCAGGATATCTGAGCAGCCGGTGGGGATAAACCGATGGAATCGGCTGGAATGACGCAGGTGGTCATAGATTGAGGCGGGTTCGTCGCCCACGGGGATGCGGATGCCGGAGGTGATGCCGTGGTCGGTGTCGATACCTACCTGGGCATGTAGCAGCAGTCGGTGGTTGGCTATCTCGCAGTACGGACATTCGTATTGGGCTGCAAAACCGGATATGACCTCCATGATCTGCTCGGCGACATCGTCGGCCTCCGGGTCTGTACCGTATTTCTTGCCGGGCGCGAAATGATTGGCCGCTTCGGCCAGACCTACCAGTCCGAACATGGCTACAAAGCGGTCGCGTTCTACCAATCCTTCGGTCGCCAGGAAATGGCTCTCAAAGAAGCCCGACTTCTCCACGATGAAGCGGATGCGCTCGCTCATATAGTCGGCCATGCACCGCATGGCGTCGGGTAGCAGTTGATGCAAGAAAGCGTCCTTATCGTCGGTCATCGAGGCCAGTCGGGGCAGTACCAGTCGCGTCAGCGTATAGCTGCCTCCGCCGATGGGCAGGATATTGTAGCACGACGAGATGCCGTACCGGTCGTAGGTGCGGCTGTTGAGCACGTCGTTGCATATCGCGGGATTGGCTACGCAGAGCGAGGTTAGGATGGCTTGTTCTGCGAATTCATCGCTGGTCAGTGCAGGATCGTATTTCAGTGTCAGGTTGGGTACCGCCTGCTCCAGCTGGCGATCTACGTCCAGGATCAGTCGACCTGCCCGCGTGGCTTTGGGTCCCAGATTGGCATGGCAGAACGAGTCGGTAATGGTGCGGTCGAGGTAGATGAAGAAATTCCGCAGTTTCTTCTTCACCACTTCATCACTCAGTCCGTCGATAAAGGGTTCGATCAGTTGGTCCAGATCGCCCAGAAAGACGGGATAGGTGGTGATGGACGGTACGTGGCGATAGAGTACCTGCAGGAACGTCAGCAGTTCGTCCAGGTCCTGCGGCGGGTCCAGTTCCAGGAACTTAACGCCCTGGCGCACGGCTTTCGCATAGTCCGGCATGATGTATCGGGGCCGGTAGGGTGCATTGCCTTCGTTGAGGTTGCAGATGACGCCTTGCTCCATGTAGCGGCGCGTCTGCTCCGGGATGTTCAGTACCTGCAGGGTATCTTCGGCAGCATGAGCCAGGGCCACTACTTTCTGCTCGTAGCTCAGCTGGCGAGATGTCACGATAGAATAGATGTCCGACATATTCTTCCTTGTGTTTTTTTGAATTTGCCTGCAAAAGTACTGCTTTTTTTTGAAATATGCAAAAAAAACGTGCTCCAATTTGCATATGTCAGATTTTTATTGTAATTTTGCCACCGTTAATCAATCTGTTCTATACGTATGAAACGCTTTCTTTTTATCGCCGCTACAGCGCTGTTGCTGACGAGTTGTTATTACAAGACCGATAGTCCCCGCGGCTCGTGGGCCAAGGGATGTGACCTGAGTTGGCTCAGCGAGATGGAGCATGACAGCATGTTCCGCTACGATTGTATCGATAGTCTCCGCAGCATGGGTATGAATGCGGTGCGTCTGCGCGTGTGGGTCAACCACTCCACCGGCTGGAGTAATAAGGACGATATGCTCCTGCTGGCTAAGCGTGCTGCCAAGGCCGGCCAGCGAATCATGATCGATATTCATTATTCCGATTTCTTTGCCGACCCGCATCGCCAGGATATCCCGATGGCATGGCGCGAATACGACTACCCGACGATGCTCGAGGCTGTGCGTGAACATACCATGGATATTCTGGGTACGCTCAAGGAGGAGGGTATCCGCCCGGAGTGGGTGCAGATCGGTAACGAGACGCCTAACGGTATGCTCTGGCCCATGGGCAAGGTGGAGCGCGACAAAGGCAATTGGGACCAATATGCCGGTCTGACGGCCATGGGCTACGATGCCGCCAAGGAGATTTTCCCTGATATCCAGGTCATTGTGCATGTGGACAATGCTTACGAGCAGCGCGACTGGTTCTGGCAGGCGCTGAAGGAGCATGGCGGCAAGTGGGACATGATCGGCTTGTCTCATTATCCGATGATGAGCGCCTGGAACGGCGGTAAGTCGTGGCAGGAGATGAATCAGTTGGCCGAGGAGAATATCCGTCGCCTGATTGGTCAGTGGCATTGCCCCGTCATGATAGCCGAGGTGGGTATGTTTGCGAATAATGACGAGTCGGTCGAAGTTATGACCGATTTCATCGGCAGAATCCAGGCTATAGACTCCTGCGCCGGCATCTTCTATTGGGAGCCTGAGGTCTATGGCGGTTGGCGTCCGGCCGAGTATATCCCGCTGGGCTGGGGCAGCTACGATATGGGTGCCTTTACTAAGGACGGTGGTCCCTCGGAGGTGCTCCGTCGTATGTTTATCGATAAACCCGAATAAATCGATACAGTTATGAATCCAAGTCCTAAGTATCATTTCACGTCCAAGTTGACGGAAGAACTCTATCTGCGTTACAACCACGCCATCAATTTTCGCCAGCCGAAGTTCAAGCTCAACCGCATCCTGACTTCTGTGTTGGCAACGGCAATCATTGTTGCGGTGCTGTATTATTTCAAGATATTTGAACACTTCCAGCCCTGGGTGATTTATATCGTAACGGCTGTGCTTTTGGTCTTTACGTATTGGCAGTTCCCGCGTAATATCAAAAAGCAGGCCTTGAAGAACTTCCGTGCCACGAATATGTCGATAGAATGGGAGTTTTCTTTCTATGACGACCATTTCGAAGTGAAGTCGCCGATGGGTGATAGCAGTCATAAATATACCGACCTCGTCGATATCGTCCTGACCGACCAGGACATCTACCTCATGTACGCCCCCAATATGGGGTATTGCATGACGCGCGACGTCTGCCCGGCCGGCTTTGACCTCTTCATCGAAAACCTCCGCAACAAGCGGATGTAAGTCGGTGTTCTCTTGGCATAATGATGGGCTTACGTCATTACGAGCATCCATTGAGCATCCATTGAGCACCCATTCAGCACCCATTCAGCATCCATTGAGCATCCATTGGAGAGTAAAGGAAGAAAGGTGTCACTATAAAATAATATTGTACTATGAAACGCTCTATTCTGTTTATTATTAGTCTTGCTCTTCTGCTTGTGGCACGAGCAGAGGACTTGGATATCCATTCGCTTCATCAGTTGTCGAACACGATGGAGCATGCAGATTTTCTCAAAATGGCTATCCGGCATGATTCGCTTACGCGCTCTATTTCCGTGGAGCAATGGTACGAGGAACTGAATATTGTCTCTACCGATACGCTTAACATGTTGTTGATGCCTACGTTGTACGACCTCATCGCGAATGAGTACTATACCCGTCGTCTGCCGAGCTACGACTCTGTTGCCGGAAGTTGGCTCGCATTTCACGAACATGATGCGTCTATTCTGCCACGATTGTACATCCGGCTCAACAGACTCAAGAGCACGTATGGCAACAAATTGTTAGATTTGTATGACTCGCTACCGGATAATTGGGAGCGCGGATATGTGCTGACCTACCAGCAAGAGTATAAAAACAAACGATACTACCGCTCTGTATGTGCGTATCTGCGTTCGTTCCCGAATTCTCCTTTTGCTTCCGACATCTTGTATAGCAAGCGTATGTGCGAGCAGATTGAGATGGATTACTCGTATCCGTCGTTGGTTTCCACTACGGATTCTTTGACCATCTCGTATTACAACCGGAATGCCCGGGAGATAGTCTTCGAAGTCTATCGTCTGCCGGAGAAGTGGCCGAAGAGACGTTCGGTCGCAAAATCCTTGGTGAAAGTGGATTCGCTGCGCGTTACCACAGATGAATCGCTGATCTTCGAACTGCAGGACCAGCAATGCAAGATGAAGCCGCAACCATTCGGCACCTATTTTGTTTATGCCCGCGTACCCGATGATACCTTACAGACGCCGGTGGATAGTCTCCCTAATCCTCGCATTTACTACCGTATCTTCACGGTAAGTGACCTGCGGTGTCTGTTAATGCAAGAGGGACAGATGAAGCAGCCAAAGCCCTGGATCATTGTCACGGATGTCCATACCGGTCAACCTCTTCATCATGTCAAGGTTAAGTCCGATAAGCAGCTTGCACGCTACACAAACCGGAATGGAGAAGCCAAGACTTCGAAACGGAATACGTATTATCGCATCTATCGGCTGTCGTTAGGTGAGGATAAGTACCATAATGCCGAATTGTATAATGAAAATATGGCGGCTGAATATCATGCGGCGATCATTGCGCTACCTAATGCTACTATCTTCCGTCCGGGAGATACACTGCACATCGCGTTTATTGGGCAGCAAAGGCATAAGTTCCAGACCAGTCTGATGAAACACAAATCGTTGCATGTATCTATCGCAAGCCGGCAAAGAGAATTAATAGATACCATTCTTGTCATGAACGAGGACGCCATCGCGACGATGGATTTCCCGTTCACGAATGATATGCGCAGAGGATACTATTCCATCCAGGCTTCCATCCAGGCCCACATGAAAGGTCGTTCTACGGGGGTAATTACAATCGTTCAACTGGAGGACTATCGTCTGCCCTCTTTTTCCATCGCTTTCGACGACTCATGCCGCACGATGAAACGGGAACATCTCAAGCCTATCACCGGCAAAGTGCTCCGTTCGAACGGTTTGCCGTTAACGGGTGTGCAAGTGAGAACAAATATCTGTTCGGATACAGCCACCACCGACATGAATGGCGTTTTCCGTTTCTCGCTGACAGATAGTATTGTCGCCAAACACGGTAAGCTTAATTTCCTGTCTGTCACCGCGTATGCAACTTCTGCAGATGGAGAACTTCGTGAGGCTTCGCTCCGCATATCCTTGACTTCTGAGCAATCTGCCGCTGATGATCAGCCCCTGCCTATGCTACATGGCATTCCGCAGGACTCCGTGTTGTGGCTGCCGAGCGATAGCATGACGATCAACGGCCAAGAGGCGACGTTACGTCTCGGCGTACCGCGTACAACGTGGGTATATTGCGTTACATCCTCTCGCAATAAGATCCTCACGCATCAGTGGCATTTGCTCACGCCGGGCATGCATGCTTTTACGTTTACGCTGCCCGACCAGACCGACGAATACCTGGATGTGCGCTTCCTCACTTGCCGCGAAGACGGTACATTCTACGAGAGGCATCATCACCTGAAAGGCATCAACCGGACGGAACTGCATATTGTGCCTGTTACCATGCGTGATTATCTGACGCCGGATGCCCATGAGACGTGGACTTTCCGTCTGACTGACGCGCAGGGAAAACCCCTACAAGGACATATGGTGCTCAACATGACCGACCAAGCTTTGGAGTCGCTCCATTCCTCGTTATGGGGAAGACCCTTTATGCCGAAATGGGAACTCCCGTTTACCACATTCCGCAAGCCGACTTATGTCCCTCAGTCACAGCATTTCCTCTCGCAAGTTCCTAAGACTGCAAGGGAAGTCTATTACCGGCCTCCGATGTTGTATGAGCCGTATCGCGTGGACTCGTCACAAATGATTGTGATTTTCGGTCAGGTGGTAGATACACAAGGAGAACCGATCATTGGTGCCAGCATCATAGAGGAAGGCACCACGCGTGGAACTGTCACCGATTTGGAAGGCTATTTCAGTCTGGCTGTCAGCCCGAATGCGATGATCCGATGTACTTTCATAGGCATGAAAACGATCTCTTGCAGATCGTATAGTAATATGTTTATCGTCATGGAGGACGACCAGAAGGCACTCAGTGAAGTAGTTGTTACAGGCTATGGAAGCGTGGCAGGAGTGCAAAAAAATAGCATAAGCATTCGTGGTGTCGGTTCTATAAAGGAGGCTGATAGACTCAGGCTTATGGAAGAAGACGCTGTACAATTATGTGTTGTTAAAGAAGACGTTGGTTCCTCCGTGGTAGAGACCTCTCCTGCGCTCCGTCAGGGCGATACCCGTCTGGCGTTGTACTTGCCGAATCTGCATACGGACACCGCCGGAGAAGTACACGTACATTTTCTTACTCCTCCGGATAATACCGAATGGTTGATACAAGCGATGGCTTGGGCCGACAACGGTCGTTCCGACTATTTTACCCGTACCCTCTTGGCGCGTCGCACCCTGATGCTGCGTCTCCAAATGCCGCGGTTCATGCGTCAGGGAGATGCTCTCTCCTTGCCATGTGTCATCAGCAACGCGGCTGACTCCGTCCGTCCGACGCACGTCTCGTTCCAGATCCGTGATGCCGTGACCGACTCGCTGCTGGCTACCTTTGCGGAGGACTTGTCTGTTGCACCGCACGCTTCCGAGACTCGGTTCTTCCCTTATACAGCATCTTCCGCACACGACATCATTGTGCGTGCCGAGGTGCGGGATGCTAATGGCACTTCCGATGGAGAACAGCGTCGTCTGTCCGTACTGCCGATCGTAGAACCCGTGTCGGAATGTCTGCCCTTCTATATGCATGCGGCGGATAGTATGCTCACGCTTGCTCTGCCGTCGCCGGCTGATGCCTCCAATTGCCGGGTGTCGCTGATGCTTTGCAACGATCCGTTGGCCTATATCGCAGCCCAACTGCCATCGGGCATCGACTCGTCGGCTGTCACGATCACCCAACTCGTCCATAACTACTACACCCTGGCGCTGCGCAACAAACTCGCCGCAGACCATCCGTCTATCACGGCTGTGGATATCTCGTCGTTTAGGGCAAAACTGCGTGCTTACCAGCGTACCAGCGGCGCGTTCTCTTGGCTCATGGACAGCCGTAGTACGGCCTCCTATTACCTCACCCTTCGCGTGTTGGCTATGCTGGGTGAGTTGCAAGAAGCTGATGCGTTGGAACCGCAACTGAGTAGCATTAAGGAAAATGCCGTTCGTTTCATCGACAAAGAGGTGGTTCGGCGTGAGAAAGCGTATCGCAAAGCGCATCACGACTCGCTACCTGACTATTCTGTTTTTGCGTCGTATGCGTACGTTAGAGCGATGTTCCATGAGCCCCTTTCCGATGATGCACAGCGTATCTATTCGGCTGCACTCGATTCCTTATATGCCCATCTCAATACAGCCGAGCTGACTTCGTGGCCCATGCTTGCTCTCACGTTCGAACGTGCCGGACAACACGACCGTGCGCTCTCGCTCATCAACGGCCTGCGCCGATACGCGACCATCGATCATGACCACGGCATGTACTGGAACAACCTGCCGGACCGCTACTGGTGGTACCGACAGGCAGACCTGCAGGCCTCGTTCCTGCTCGCTTTCTCACGTATCGACCCGCAGACGCAGGAGTTGGATGGCCTCCGTCAATGGCTGATCCTCAACAACCGCACCACGGACTGGGGGCAGTCATCGCTCAACGCCTACGTCACTTATGCGCTAATGAACGGCATGCCGTCTGTGCAGATTTCGAAGATTGCACCGCTGGAAACGATCGCGTTGCCGGACACCACGACCCGTTATACCGTTCGTCATACCGTCGGCACACCCGCCTGGGGAGCCCTCATGACCTCTTTTGACGCACCGGCTGACCAATTGCGGTCCTTCTCGACCAAAGCACTCCGGATCGAACGTCGTTTCGAGCGTAGTGACGCCACTATCGCCACTGATAAACCGCTCACCAAGGGCGAAAAGATACGTGTTGTCCTGACGATCACTACCGATCGCGAGATGGATAATGTCGTTCTGACCGATCATCGTGCCGCACTATTAGAGCCGATAGGCGTTTCTGCATATCGCTGGACGAATAACGCCTTCTATTACAGAGATATCCACAACACCGAAGAGCGTTTTTATATCGACCACCTCAGTCGTGGCACCACGGTGATCTCGTATGAGTGTTATGTTACCGCTTCCGGCACCACCCTCGCCGGCCTGGCATCCATCGTCTCCGAACTCGCTCCCGAATTCACCGCCCACACCACGACGGACACCCTTCATGGCAACCAATAATATATAGTCCTATGAAACGCATCATCCCTATTATTACATATATTATTCTGGCGATCAACACTTTGTACGTGTTCCTCTTGTGTCTCAACATCTGTTTATATGAGGTGGATCTGTTTCTGCCTATTTGGATTGGTTCTATAATTGCGATACATACAATACTTGTTGGCCTCGGACTATCCATTTATGCACTGGTTCAAAAAGACAACCCGGTTTTCCGCAAAGTAGCGCTCATCTGGAATGGCTCACTTATTGTTTTACTTCTTCTCACCTTCTATGTCCTTCCTAACGGCACAAATCGCATCCCAAATGGCATGGAGAAACAATATACGGATAATCATGATGCCATTATGCACTTGTGCCGTTATGCAACGGATTCACTTTCTTTACCGGATAGTACAGCATTGGTCATTACCAAAAACAGCCAATTGCAGACGCGCAAAGTAACAGGAAGAAACCGAATTATTACATACCCGATATGGATCTTTACCGAGGACACCGTTTTTGATATAGATGCGTCTCAGGCTCAACGCATTATACAACTGCACAAGGCTGCCAACATAGGTGAGTTTACTGTTTTTATGCCGGATAGTTTGGTCAATATCCATTTCGCAAATCGGGGTTTTGGAAAATATTGGTATGAAATTCCGCGCCATCCATATTCGGAAGAGGAGATGTATGTCCAATTGAACAATATCCATGCATGCCCTTATTCTCGGGAAGTATGCTTTCTTTTCGATGGAGGTGCTTTAGATTATGAAGCTTCGTTCCCAAAAGATCAATTCCTTCAGTCGCACCACATAGATAGCACATATATTCACAATTTATTTCGTTAACCTATGAAACGCTTGCAACAAATATGGAATTTTTGGATTAACCACCCGTGGTTTCTTCCCATAGTAGTATTATGCCTGTTTGGTGCGCTTTCTTTGTTGCTCATTGTATCGGATGTTATCCGATGATTTTTGCAAAAAATCCCACCAATATTTGCATATTCCAAATATTTGTTGTACCTTTGCAGCGAATTTAAAAGTTCACTACTTGGTGGACCACCAAACGGTGTACCGCATAAATGTCAATAAATAAAACAATTACAGCAATGGTAAAAGACGTCAATAAGGCTTTTGTGTATGGTGTTTCTGTTGGAGGCAACAACTTCACTGATCGCGTCAAAGAGAGCCGTCGTTTGAAGATGAATTTTGAGAACGGACTGAATGTCGTACTCATCTCTCCACGTCGTATGGGAAAGACCTCTTTGGTAAAACGCGTTCAGGAGATAGTAGATCCGTCTTTGATTCAAACGGTATATGTAGATATCTATGATTGTCGGTCGGAGTATGATTTCTATAATAAGTTTGCGGAGGCATTGATGAAGCAAACCGCCAATAAAATGGAATTGGCGATAGAAAATATCAAGCGTTTTTTAGTGCGCCTTACACCGAAAGTCTCTTTTAGTCCTGATTTGACAGCAGAATACTCCTTTTCATTAGGTATTACGCCCAAAGAGTATTCTCCCGAAGAGATATTGGCATTGCCAGAGTTATTAGCTAAGCATATAGGCAAGCATATCGTTGTTTGTATTGACGAGTTCCAGCAGATAGGCGAATGGCCGGATAGTATCTACGTGCAAAAACGTATGCGTGGCGTATGGCAACATCAGCAACATGTTTCCTATTGTTTATTTGGCAGCAAGCAACATATGATGACTAATATTTTTCAAAACAAACGGATGCCGTTCTATCAGTTTGGCGAGCCGAACTACCTGCAGCCAATTCCTACGGCTGATTGGATACCGTTTATACAGGGGAAGTTTGCAGAAAAGGGGTTGACTATCAACGAAAAATTCGTTATAGAGATTTGCGATATTGTACGCAACCAATCCTCATATGTGCAGCAGTTGGCATGGAACGTGATGCTCAATACCGACACCGAAGTGACAGAAGAAGTTGTTAAGCAGGGCGTGAGTGATCTTCTTGACCAATGTACGCCTTTGTTTATGGAGCAATTGAATTCCCTTACCACCTACCAGATGAATTTCTTGCGTGCTATCCATTCCGGACAACACGATCAGTGGACATCGCAAGAGGTGATGAGTAAATACAATTTAGGCACAAAATCCAATATAGCTAAAATGCAAACATTGTTGTTGGAAAAGGATTTTGTTGAGCGCCGCGAAGAGGGGCTTTACCTCTCCGACCCAGTCATGGAACTCTGGCTTAAGCAACATTAGTTACTTCTGAAATGCCCAAATGGGTTTGGACATCCGATCCAGGAAAAGAGGCTCCTATGTTGTATTTTGTTCCGGTAGATTTTATAGTTCATTAATTCTATGAAACGCTTGCAACAAATATGGAATTTTTGGATTAACCACCCATGGTTTCTTCCCATAGTGGTATTATGCCTGTTTGGTGCGCTTTCTTTGTTGCTTTTGGTGGCTGTGCCATCTCGCTCTTTGATGCTTTGTGTTGAAGGTCTGCTGTATCTCGTTGGCGGAGCCCTCCTTCTGCTCGTAGTACTGATGTTCGCCGTTACTTTCGGCATTTTTCACAGAAACAAGAATGTAGCCGAATGTATGGGACTTCTTGCAGTCAATATCCTTGCTGTAGTAATAGGCTTAGGTATGCAAATTTTTGCAGGTCTCAAGAATCCGGATCCTTATGCGTTCTCTCACCCGATTCCTGAAGGGATAGCGTATGATATCCCTATGGAAAATGACTTGGAACGCAACATTTGTTCCTTGCGTCATGAGGCTGTCAATGAGTCCGACACTACCACATGGTTGCAAGTATCTACGGATTTTACGGGCTGTTTTGCCTATACGTTCTACTATCACGACTTACCAGCCGGGAATATTTTCCTGCGCTGCTATGAAGCAGGTACGAATGCTCCGTTGTCTGCTGATCAGATAGAGCTATCCACTCTTTCGCCGACACACGCAGAGAACGCATTCTGCTGTCAGGTCAGCGACAAACATTTTGTTATTTATGAAGGTGCGCCTATGCAATACTATGTGGCACGTTTCGAAGTCTGGCATCGTTCCGCAAACACGCACAAGGAACAAAAACTACTCGAAAAATACTATCGTGTAGATGGCTATGAACGCTAATTATAATATGAAATGAAGACAAAGACAGTCATACTTTTCTTGATATTAAGTATCATGTATGGGTACGCGCAAAATAATGATACCATATATGATCCGACTTCAACACCGATATATGTCGGTAAGACTTTATTCTGTAGTATGGTTCAGTATTATCTGGGTGATACCTTATGCGATTCAGAATCCAGTCTTGTCATCTATTCGTCCGATGTAAAAGACACTTTGCAAGGGGCGCTGACTTGTATCGTTCATTTTGACACTGAAAATGTCGGCTTATATCAGGAGATACCTGTTGTTGATATTACGGATATAGAATTTGTAAAGCCTCAACTTGTTGAGACGGCTAAATGGTCAAACCAGTTCCGAGAAGAGCTATTGACCCTTCATTGGTGGACCGGAAAATATATAAATCCGCTAACGTTTTATCCTAAGCAAACATGGACTTTCCGTTATAGGATAATACCTCAAAATATTGACCCTATTCGCAACGAAGCTAACATGCCCGCCCCGGACAGTACCTATATTGCCCAAGAGGTGAAGAAATGTCTTTGTGATGGAGATATGACTGCTTATGAAGATTTAATATCTTTAGTCCCCTATTATGACTATTTTGCATATTCAATCTATGTTGCAAACACATATGATTATGCCCCGGCTTATTACAATGCATATAGAATCTACCAATTATGGAACGAACTCTATCATGACAACATCGATGAGACAAGTTGGAAAAATCTGAAAATTTGGTTGGAATGGGGCAGGGATGCCGGCAGTAAGGCTTGCGAGATACTCCTACGTGACAGCACACATGTTACTAAAGACGTTTTTGCGACCTTGGACTCAATAAATGATTTTACTTTTACGCTTCCCATAGAGCCTTGTGATGGCTATATTCACGCTCAACCATTGGGCTACGATTCGAGCATAACAATATCTTGCGAAGAGTTTGAAAAAATCAAACAAAAGAGAATCAGCGAGGATAGTGAAGAAAGCAACGCTATATTAGAATTATACGCGCATGGGTTTGCAGATAGATATACTATAAGTGAAAACTTTCTGTTTAGAATTCGCGATCATATAAAATGCAATAGGAATGAAAATATTACGCTTTCTGTAGTATGGGAGTTTTCTAATATTTGTAATGTATGTAAGCAGATTGATCTTGACGAATTATATAGTAGCAAATTAGGCTTGCATCTACTACATGTTGGTCTAAAAGCGGGTGATAAATTTTCTTTTTTTCCTCTTGCCAAACTATATGCCCAAGGAAATTATGTCCCGCTTGACAGAGACTTCGCATATCAACTTCTGCTAAAAATGATGAGACCAGAGCTCGCCGAAAAATGGTTGCAAAGATTAACACAAGACGATAATACTCCGCAATGAAACCCCTTATCTCCATATTACTCCTTATCAGTACACTACTACTGGCTAGTTGCACCCCTCAAGTAACTAACCACTATTGTGACGAATTCCCCGATAAGGATTCGGTGGTACAGCGCATCATTACACAATATGATGTTGAATCGTATTTAGGCCTTTGCTGCTGCTATGAAGATAGCAATATTGATTTGTATGGATTTCTGGTGGCGGATAGTAGCGGAGAATGTGAATGGTATACCCCGACTTATTTACCCGACGGGAGCAATCAGTATGGGTTAAATGACACTATAACACTTTTCTATACTATCAAGGGATTGGTAATGGGGCGATATGTGAGTTTTGAGGACATAAGACAACAAAGAATCTTCTTTCCGGATTCGATATATACCATTCTGCAGGAAACTTATAGCGATAGATATTATGGAGTTAGTCTCAAGAGCAAAGAACGATACGCTTCTGAATATAGCAACTTGGATTCACTATACGATGTTACAATCAACAATGCTGATATAGAGTCTTACTATAAGTTGCGGCTTTTAGCGTCTTCGGACTCTTTGAGGCTTGCAGCAATCGAAATCGCAAATAGGACGCATAGCCCGATAGCTTGCTGCGATGTATATATGCAAACGGCCCGCCGACTTCGACTCCCGAAAGATGAATTCCATACAGCCTACTCTTATCTTTGCGAGGCATCAGATTCCTTATACTATCCTGCCATGTTCCTCAAAGCGGGTTTATGCTTGACAGGAGCTTATTTCTCGCAAGATACGATTTTGGGTAAACAACTGTTAGACCAATGTCATGCTACTACCTTCATTCCATTTTGGCGACAATACTCCAAACCTGTAGTATATCAATACCTTTTGCCCACTAAGTCAGATTAATATATAATGAAACCCCTCTCCGCCATATTATTCCTCATTGCCAGCACAGTAGCTCTTTGTCTGCTATCCGGTTGTCAAAAATCGGTTGACCCTATGTCTGTCCCTTATCAGTCGTTTGACGAATTCAGCATGACGGAAATAGGCGCCGAGAGTCTGTCTGAACCGCATTTGTTCATCCAACGAACTAACGACACTATCAAGATTGTGCAGACGGACAACATAAAAGACACCATGGTTTATATCAACAAAGGCAACTACTGGTATTCATCCATTCGTATCCGTTTGGATTACACGTTTTGGTCCAAACTATGGAATCTGGTCACTCCCAATACTCCTACATATGGTTATGACCCCGAACAGATAGACGTTTATCGATATATCCGGAAGGATCAGATTGTGGAAGCCTGGTTCTATGACTTGGATGAGAAAAAACAGTCCGGCATGGTTGGGATGATGGATGACCATATTTGCGTCTATACACGTCAGACTCCAGCCACATTTCTTGTCCGCTTCTATGCTTTCGACCAGGCTGTTGACGAAGCATTGGATTCAGCGATATTCGATAGTACTATAATGGGTAAATATTACAAGAATTTCAAACATAAAGAGACGTATCATGCAGGGCAGGAACTGTACGAATACTATTCCTTGGAAAACCAATTGTTACAGAAGAATACATATTCTAAGGATAGTAGTTTAAATTGGACTGATACCATACCTTTGAATGCTTTGGGCATCTACCATGTACCTGCTTTCGGCTTTTCATTTCAGGATGGCCAGTGCATCAGTAGTGCAGAGACTGACGGCATGCTGCGCATGAAAATCTCTTGTACTACATTAGAAACAGATACTGCATCTTTCTAATTGTGACAATATAATAATAGAAACATATAGGTCTAATAGTATGATTGATAAAATTAAATGGTGTTATAATGCACTCCCTGTATTGAAAGAGGATAATTACCGCTGGAGTAATTCATGGACATCCATATATGATATTGGGATATATAATGGCCATAAATTCACATACAAAGAGTATAAAAAGACAGAAAAGGCATATGTTGATCTTATTGTTTCAATCTTTAAATATGTAGGAGCGAAAAAGATTAAATTGATTCATTTTGATCATGGTATTACGCCCCCTATTGCTAAATACGATAAGGATGGTATGCTTAAGAAATGGTATCAGCGAGTGTCTAATCATATGTCTTTGTCGCTGGATGATATTCAATATATCATGCCATTGATACTTCGCGAAAATATATGGGGCACTCTATATCATAAGCGAACTAGAACATATGTGCGATTTGGGTATGATTACTATGTATATGTGAATAGTCCGTCATTCTATCACCATAGCGAGACTGATGTGTATTTCAATATAGATATAGCAAGGATGGTATCTCAATGTGGTTTGTTTATTGAATATGACTACCTTGACGAACGTTCAAGAAATTATATTGAAAACAATGTCTTACCCAATATTTAAGACCAAGGAGGCGACAAAATATATTTTGTGAAGAGTGCAAGTCTCTGCTCAAAAATAGCAAGGAATTTTTGATTTTTTTTGCAGAAATATTTGCATTTTTCAGAGAAAAGTAGTAACTTTGCAGCCAAAATAAGATACTACTATGGAAGACAATTTCGCTATACAACTTTTCGAAGGCAATAAAGTCCGCATCGTCTGGGATGAGGAGCAGGAGAAGTACTATTTCTCAGTTGTAGATATAGTACAAGTGTTAACAGGTAGTTTCGACTATCAACAAGCTCGTAAGTATTGGAAAGTACTGAAAGGCAGGCTCATAAAGGAGGGAAATGAAACGGTAACAAATTGTTACCAGTTGAAATTACCTGCTGCTGATGGGAAGAAACGTTTGACAGATATGGCTGATTTACAAGGCATTTTCCGTATCATTCAGTCCGTTCCGTCCAAGAAGGCGGAGCCCGTCAAGCAGTGGCTTGCGCAGTTGGGACAGCAGCGTATCGACCAGATGATAGACCCCGAGTTGACCTTCCAGATGGCTGTGAAGGACTATCGTCGTCAGGGCTATTCCGACAAATGGATTAACGAGCGCATGCGTTCCATAGAGATGCGCAAAGAGTTGACCGACGAATGGCAGCGCGCAGGCATCACGGAGCATCGGGACTTTGCTATCCTGACGAACGTGCTTACCAAGGCCTGGAGCGGCATGACTACCGGTGAGTACAAGCGCCATAAGGGACTGACAAAAGAGAACCTACGAGACAACATGACCAATATCGAACTCGCGCTCAATACGCTTGCCGAGGTGGCAACCACCGAACTCTCGCGTCAGCGCAATCCGCAAGGTATGCTCGAAAGCCGGCAGGCCGCACAAGCCGGAGGCAAAGTGGCGAAGAACGCTCGTGAAGATCTGGAGCGCCAATTAGGTCGCTCTGTCATCTCGTCCGAACGAGCTTCAGATTATCTCCGCTCGATCGAAGACGCTCCTGCGCAGGAATTGCCTGTCGACGAAGAACAAAAGGATAAATCATAATATTTAATATTTGCGTTTTCCAGAAAAATTGAAACATATGGAAAGTATCATAAAAAATATAGGTTGTAAGACAATCATACTGATCTTAATTGCTCCTCTGATATTGTTCATAGGATATTTCTTCTATTATTGCAAAATAGAACGCAATTATATTGAGTTGGAGGAGGGGAAAATTATTACGGTGTGGAATAATTATATCATATTTGATAGGTATTGGTATCCGTTTTATCCTAAAAAAAATTATATTTATGTTGACAATACTTACGAAGAGTTCTATGATATAAGTTTCACAATAACGCAAGATTCAATCGTGGGAATATGGTGCACTCAACCTATCAGAATATGTGGCGTTGACAATATCAAAGGTAGTGATGAATATATAGGCTACAAGAAACGAGAAGATTGGAAGCGCCAATATGATTTCGCACGCGTAACAAATGTACGAAGAGATAGTCTCTCTTTAGAATTCAGTTATCAACTATGGTATCCGTGTTCTTTGCAGAAAGGCATGTATGTATACAGAACGAATAAGGGACTTATCAAGAAGAGTTTTTGTGATTAGCAGGTCTGTACCTCTTGAAGTGTGCCAGAGTGTCATACCTAAGCCCTGTCTAACGTTAGTTATTCGTTAGATATTCGTTGGTTATTAGCCTTACCACAGGCTCACCATAGCCCCTTCGACAATCCACAATCGATAATCCCTAATCGATTTTTTCGTGACGGTTTGACGGTTTTCTTTTTTACGTGTCGCTTTGTCGCTATGTCGCTCTTGCTTTTTTTGCATGAGATTATTGAGATTATTGAGACTATTGGTAATAACTCGCAGAATATCATTTATTTACAAAATCTCATCAAAGTCTCAAAGTTCCAAAACCACACCGTCTAAACAGCGACATAGCGACATCCCTTTCTGCAAAAATATCGATTTTTTTGCCCCAAAACTTGCATATATTCCAAAAAAGTAGTAATTTTGCAGCAATATTGGAATACAAACATTTATGAAACGAATACTTTTTATGTTGCTGGCAGCGATGATGCTTCTGCCGGTAAGCGCACAGAACGCACAGAAAACCAAGAAAACGATGGTGGTTTATTTCTCGGCGACGGGAACAACCAAGGCCGCTGCCCAGCGCCTGGCCCGCGAGCATAAGGCTACGCTTTGGGAGATCGAACCGGCTGAAAAATACACAGCTGCCGACCTGGATTGGCGTAACAAGAAGTCGCGTTCGTCCGTCGAGATGAACGACCCCGAGGCACGTCCTACGATCAAGCAATGCACCAACATCATGCCCTACGACACCATCTATGTGGGATTCCCCATCTGGTGGGGTATCTGTCCGCGTATCATCAACTCGTGGATCGACAACAACCTGCCGCAACTGGAGGGCAAAGTGCTCATCCCGTTTGCTACGAGCGGTAGTAGCGGTATAGAGGGTGCCGAGGCGTACCTGAAGAAGACCTACCCCACGCTGAAATGGAAGAAGGGCAAACTGATGAATAAGCAATAAATCATGCGTATCACAAGCGAGAAAATACAAGACCCGATTCTCCGGATGATAGGCGAGGAAGCCGACCGTCTGGGGCTGGAGTGCTACGTGATAGGCGGCTGGGTGCGCGACCTGATCCTCCACCGACCGAGCACGGATATTGATGTAGTGGTGGCTGGGAGTGAAGGAGTGAAGGAGTTGAGGAGTAAAGAAGTAGAGGAGTTGAGGAGTGAGGGAGGTCGTTCCGGCATAGGCATTCTGCTGGCTGAGGCGGTAGCGAAACGCATGGGCAAGGGCGCACACCTGTCGGTATTCAAGACTTACGGAACAGCACAAGTCAAGAAGAAAGACCTGGAGCTGGAGTTTGTCGGTGCACGCCGTGAGAGTTATACCCGCGACAGCCGCAACCCCATTGTGGAGGACGGCACGCTCCAGGAGGACCAGAATCGCCGCGACTTCACCATCAACGCGATGGCCATATGTCTGAATAATGGCGAAGGGCGAAAGGTGGTAGGCGACAAGGAATACGGCGAACTCGTAGACCCATTTGACGGCATGGGCGATCTGGAGCGTTGCATCATCCGTACGCCCCTGGATCCGGACATCACTTACTCGGACGACCCGCTGCGCATGATGCGGGCCATCCGCTTTGCTACGCAACTGGGTTTCAACCTGGATGGCGAGACCTTTGATGCCATCGTGCGAAACAAAGAACGCATCAAGATCATCACCAAGGAACGCATCAACGAGGAGCTGCATAAGATCATGCTGAGCCGTCGTCCCTCCGAGGGCTGGCTATTGCTCGACAAGACGGGCCTGCTGCCCCTCATCTTTCCCGAACTGGCGGCATTGAAAGGTGTGGAGGTAAAGTCCGGTCGGGGACATAAGGACGTATTCCTGCATACGCTACAGGTGGTGGATAATGTCGCGTTGCGACAGCCATCAGCCGTCAGCATTCAGCCTTCAGACCATGAACTCTGGCTCAGATGGGCGGCGCTCTTGCACGATATCGGCAAGCCGCGTTCCAAGGCCTGGGACCCGCAGGCGGGATGGACGTTCCGAAACCACAACTATATCGGCAGCAAGATGATCCCCAAGATCTTCCGCACGATGAAGTTGCCGCTCAACGAGAAGATGCAGTACGTCCAGAAGATGGTGGACCTGCATATGCGGCCGATCCACCTCATAGAGGACACCGTGACCGACTCGGCCGTGCGTCGTCTGCTTTTCGAGGCGGGTGATGATATCGAGGACCTGATGCTGCTCTGCGATGCGGATATCACGAGCCGCAACGAGGAGAAAGTGGCGCGATTCCATCGGAACTATCAGCTCGTCAGGGAGAAGATGGTGGAACTCGAAGAGCGCGACCGCATCCGCAACTTCCAGCCGCCTGTGAAGGGCGAGGAGATCATGCAACTGTTGGGCTTGGAGCCCTGCTCCACCGTGGGAGAACTGAAAGCGGCCATAAAGGACGCTATATTGGACGGTGTGATCCCCAACGAGTACGAGCCCGCCAAGGCCTATTTGATGCAACTGGCGGCAGAAAAAGGGCTCGTAAAGGCCTAAAAAGCAGAAATTCCTAAAAAATTCGAAAAATAATTTGCACAGGTCAAAAATTTTTTGTACCTTTGCAGCCGATAATGTGCGTACACGCGCGCATTGTGCGTCAGCGCACGCATAAATATTTAGGAATACATAACAGACAAACACATAAAATGGAAGAACAAAAAGAAAAGTATGATGGCTCAAGTATTCAAGTGCTTGAGGGATTAGAGGCGGTGCGTAAGCGTCCGGCGATGTACATCGGCGACATCTCGGAGAAGGGCTTGCACCACTTGGTTTATGAGGTGGTGGACAACTCGATCGACGAGGCCTTGGCAGGTTTCTGCTCGGAGATAGCTGTTCACATCAATGAGGATAATTCGATCACGGTGCAGGATAACGGTCGTGGTATCCCGGTGGATATGCATCCGAAGGAGCATAAGTCGGCCTTGGAGGTCGTGATGACCGTGCTGCATGCCGGCGGTAAGTTTAATAAGGACTCGTACAAAGTGTCCGGCGGTCTGCACGGTGTGGGTGTGAGCTGTGTGAACGCGCTCTCCACCAAGATGCACGTCGAGGTATATCGCGACGGCAAGATTCATACCCAGGACTATGTGAAGGGTAAACCGCTGGCACCGGTGCACGTGATCACCGAGGACGAGGCTATCGGCAACTGGGAGCAGCGTAAGACCGGTACGTTCGTGCAGTTCTGGCCGGACGACACCATCTTCACCGTGACAACCTACAAGTGGGAGATTCTGGCAAACCGTATGCGCGAGTTGGCCTTCCTGAATGCCGGTATTAAGATCGTGCTCAAGGACAAGCGCGTGATGGAGGAGCATACGCTGGAGAATGGCGTGAAGGTGACCGAATGCAAGCGTGAGGAGTTCTACTCGGAGAAGGGCTTGCAGGAGTTCGTTCGCTACATCGACAGCAACCGTACGCCGCTGATCTCAGAGGTGATCCATCTGAGTACGGATAAGTTCGGTACGCCGGTAGAGGTAGCCATCATGTACAATACCGACTTCAACGAGAATGTACACTCGTACGTCAACAATATCAACACCATCGAGGGTGGTACCCACGTAGCCGGTTTCCGTGCTGCTCTGACCCGCGTGATGAAGAAATACGCCGAGGATAGCAAGATGCTGGAGAAGGCCAAGCTGAAAGACAAAGAGGGTAACTCCAATATCGACCCGAACGACTTCCGTGAGGGACTGACGGCGGTCATCTCTGTCAAGGTGGCTGAGCCGCAGTTTGAGGGTCAGACCAAGACCAAGCTGGGTAACTCGGAGGTGCAGGGTATAGTATCGAGTGCCGTAGCCGAGGCGCTGCAGAACTACCTGGAGGAGCATCCGGACGATGCCAAGAAGATCGTGGAGAAAGTGATCCTGGCTGCTCAGGCTCGTATCGCGGCTCGTAACGCTCGTCAGAGCGTGCTGCGCAAGAGTCCGCTGACGGGTGGCGGTCTGCCGGGTAAACTGGCTGACTGTGCGTCGAAGGATCCGGCAGAGTGTGAGCTCTTCCTCGTCGAGGGAGACTCGGCAGGCGGTACGGCTAAGACCGGTCGTGACCGCGTGCACCAGGCTATCCTGCCGCTGCGCGGTAAGATCCTGAACGTAGAGAAAGCGATGGACCACAAGGTGTTTGAGTCGGAAGAGGTGCGTAATATCTTCACCGCCCTGGGTATCACGTTCGGTACCGAGGAGGATCCGAAGGCGCTTAACCTCAGCAAGATTCGTTACCACAAAGTGATCATCATGGCCGATGCCGATGTGGACGGTGCGCATATCGCTACCCTGATTATGACTCTGTTCTTCCGTCATATGAAGGAGGTGATTGAGCAAGGCCACTTGTACATCGCTATGGCACCGCTCTATATGTGCTCCAAGGGTAACTACCGTGAGTACTGCTGGAACGACCAGCAGCGTCATGACTTCATTCAGAAATATGCCGGTGGCGATGAGCGTCAGGTGAAGACCCAGCGCTATAAAGGTCTGGGTGAGATGTCGGACGAGCAATTGTGGGAGACCACTATGGACCCGGCTCGCCGTCTTCTGAAGAAAGTGACCATCGAGAATGCTGCCGAGGCAGATATGACCATCGCGATGCTGATGGGCGATGATGTAGCTCCGCGTCGCGAGTTTATCGAGCAGAACGCTACCTACGCTAAGATCGACGCGTAAGTCAATGTGAAAATGTAAAAATGTGAAAATGTGAAAATCGCAGTTTATTGTAGTGCAAAGGACGTAATCCCGGCCGAGTATCTGGCGCTGGGAGATGCGTTGGGCCGATGGCTGGGCGAGCACGGTCATACACTGGTGTATGGCGGTGCTACGGGCGGACTGATGACCCGCGTGAGCGATGCCGCCAAGGCGGCGGGAGCGCACGTCATAGGCGTCATACCGCCCCGCATCAAGGCGGCCGGTCGGCTGGCCAAGAACTGCGACGAACTGATCGAGGTGGCCAATATGGCGGAGCGTAAGCAACGGATGCGCGAACAGGCCGATTGCTTCATCTGCCTGCCGGGCAGCTACGGTACGCTGGACGAGATGATGGATGTGTTGGCCAGCGGTACGGTGGGAGAGCATCGCAAGCCGCTCTATGTGCTCAATTACCAGGGCTTCTACGACGACCTGAAGCACCTGGCGGAGCATATGCGCGGGCTACGATTCCTGCCGAAAGAAGAAAGTTACAAACCAATCTATGTAGATAGTTTGGAAGAAATATATCAATTGATCCATTAATACCTTGTTAGTATGAATCTTTTCTTATCAAGATTATTTGGTCGTCTCCAATCTACGGACAAGATGGAGAACCTCATGATTGCTCAAGAGGAGCGTATCGCACGTTATCGTCAGATTGAGCAGTCGGCTGAAATGAAAGAGTACCTCGAACTCAAGAAAGTAGTAGAGAGTAAGGAATTTCAGCAGAAGAAGTACAACTGGGTACACACCAAGTACAAGAGTACTTCTACGTACGAGACTATCAGTCAGTATAAAAAGATGTTGCACAATAAGGAGTTGCAACTGTATCTGGAACTGGAGAACAGTCAGCGCCTGAAGGACTATATGGAGTTCCGTCAGAGTCCTAACTACGTGAAGTTGCAGAGCAAGAAAGAGGTTCGTAACTCGCTGGAACTGAAGCAGTGGGCCGAGTTTGAGAAGTCGGCTGACTTCAAGGCCTATATCCGTTATCGCAGTTCGAAGGACCCGGAGCGCTTCAGGGCGCTGGTGGTTGAGGTTTCGACGCCGGAGTACAAGGAGCAGCATGCTTTCTGGAGCAACCCCAAGCGCTGGAAGACCACGGATGAGTACCAGCAAGAGGTACGCTACAAGCAGTTGGCAGCTATGAACGATATCCAGTACTTCTTCAAGGAAGATCGTAAGAAGATCGAGGAGTTGGAGAGCTGGAAGGAGACCTTCAAGGACGAGTTTGAGTGGTTCCGTATGTCGGAGTCGGCATGGAAGCCCGGTTTCGCATACGACAATCCGAAGCTGAAGACCCAGCACTCGTTCTCCAACGAGCAGCAGGCCAACAACGGCGGTAAGAATGTAGGTACAATGGATGCCAAGCTCTGCTTGTTCACCAAGAACGAGCATGTGACCGCACCGGCTTGGGACCCGAAGAAAGGATTCATCAACAAGGACTTCGAATATACGAGCGATATTATCCAGACGGCTGATGCCTTCCGTCAGAAAGAGGGTATGTTCATGGTGAAACTGCGTACGGAGGGTGACATCCACCACGCCGTATGGTTGGGTTCGGGCAAGAAGCTGCCGATGATCAGCCTCTTCCACTACAACGGCAAGCGTATCACCATGGGCAACTACAAGGAGAAAGGCTTCGACGGTACGACCCTGAGCGGTATCTCGCCCACGAAGTACTATATCTACACACTTCGTTGGACCGAGCGCGAGCTGATCTGGTCTGTCAACAACCTGGAGGTATATCGCACCAGCTACAACCTGCCTAAGGAGCCGCTCTTCCTGGCTCTCTCGTCGTTCATCGACGAGCAGCAGAAAGCCATGGAGGGTACGCTGAACGTAGCTTGGATACGCGTATATAAGCACGTCAAATGAAACCGCTCCTGCTCATAGCCGGACCCTGCGCCATCGAGCGTCGCGAGATCGTGATGCAGACCGCTGAACGCCTCCGTGAGGTGTGCGGCCGGCTGGGCATGACGCTCTATTTCAAGTCGTCGTTCGACAAGGCCAATCGCACCAGCGCCTCGGCCCGCGGCATAGGTATGGACGAGGGGCTCAAGATCTTGCAAGAGGTCAAAGAGCAGTTCTCGTTGCCTATCGTGACCGATGTGCATGAGTCGTGGCAATGCGCCCCGGTGAGCGAGGTGGCGGATGTGCTGCAGATACCGGCTTTCCTGAGTCGTCAGACCGACCTGCTGCAAGCCGCAGCGCGTACCGGACGTATCGTGAACGTCAAGAAAGGACAGTTCATGGCGCCCTGGGATATGCGCGGCGCGATCGATAAGATAGCGGCGGTACGCGACGGACGGCAGGACGGCATATGGCTCACGGAACGCGGATCCAGCTTCGGCTACGGCCGGCTGGTAGTGGACATGACCGGACTGGTGGAGATGCGCCGGCTGGGCTGTCCCGTCATCTTTGACGCTACGCATTCCGTACAGCAGCCCAGCAGCCAGCAGGGCGTGACCGGTGGCAACCGCGAGATGGTGCCCCACCTGATGCGGGCCGCCTTGGCTGTAGGTGTGGACGGCCTGTTCTTGGAGGTACATCCTCGTCCGGAAGAGGCCATCAGCGATGCCGCCAATCAGGTGCGCCTGAGCGATATAGAGCATATTCTGGAGCAAGCAAAACGGATACACGAACTAACGCAGACACTATGACGCATAGCGAGAGGGCGAAACAGATTTTCGCGGAGGAGATACAGGAACTGGAGCATCTGAGTTGTCAGATCGACAGCCGTTTCGATGAGACGGTGGAGGCAATATATGCCTGTCGTGGCAAACTGGTCATCATGGGTATCGGCAAGACCGGTATCATCGGCCATAAGATCGCTTCGTCCTTGGCTTCCACCGGCACCCAGGCTATCTTCGTCAATGCGGCCGAGGCCGTACACGGCGACCTGGGCATGGTATGCCGCGAGGATATCGTCATGCTGGTAAGCAATAGCGGCGAGACCAACGAGATACTCTCCGTGATCGATCCGCTGCGCAAGATAGGATGCCGACTGATCGCCATGACGGGCGATGAGCAGTCACGCCTGGCTAAGAGTTGTGATATCGTTCTCTCGATGCATGTGGACCGTGAGGCTTGTCCGCTGGGCTTGGCGCCCACCACCAGTACGACGGCTACGTGCATGCTGGGTGATGCCCTGGTAGTATGCCTGATGGAGAAACGTCGCTTCCGTGCCGAGAACTTTGCCGTATATCATCCCGGCGGCGCCTTAGGACGCAAACTGCTGGGTCGCGTTGGCCAGCATATGCAAGAGTACGTACCACGCGTACAGACCACGACGCCGCTGCGCGAACTGGTGCTGGAGATGTCGAAGGGTCATATGGGCATGACCATGGTCTATGAGGGCGAGGCCTGCCGGGGTATCATCACGGACGGTGACCTGCGCCGGGCTATTGAGAACCGCCCGCAACTGGATACGCTCGTGGCGGCCGACATCATGACGCCGAGCTACAAGCATATCCATCGCGATGCCCTCATGAGCGATGCACTCGAGCTGATGGACAAGCACAATATCACGACGCTGGCTGTCACGGAGACACCCGAATCGACCGACATACTCGGCATACTGTCGATACATCATATTATAGATTTTAATTAATCCAACATACGCATGGAACCAACAATTACTGTCTATTGCAAAAACACCCACACCTATCATGAGGTGCCGCGTGGAATTTCTCTAATTGAGTTGAAGGATAAGATAGGTGTGCAACTGCGATACCCGATCATCGCCGCTCACGTCAATTACAAGGTTGAGAGTCTGGACTTCCTCCTCTACAAACCCAAGGATGTGGAGTTCCTGGATGCCAGTTCGCCAAGCGGTATGCGTTGCTATGTGCGTACGCTGAATATGATCCTGGCGTGTGCCATCAACGATCTCTATCCGCGTGCCGACTTGCGCATCGAGCACCCGATCAGCAAGGGATATTATTGCACCCTACAGTGGCGTACGCCGAAGCATGGCGACCTTAATGCAGAGGCCGGCGAACCCATACTGACGCCGGAGATGGTAGAGGCGATTAAGAAGCGTATGTGGGAGATCATCTATGAGAATCGTCCGATCCATGAGGAGGAGAAGCAGACCAAGGAGGTCATCAAGATGTTCGGCGCCCGGGCCGATGGCGAGTCCACGATCTTTGAGACGCTGGGCAACCCCTACTGCCGCTATTTCCGCATGGGGGACTATATCGACTATTATACCAGCAGCACAATGCCCTCGACAGGCTATGTGAATATCTTCGACCTGGAGCCGTACCACGACGGTATGCTGCTCCGTATCCCGAATCGCAAGAATCCGGATCATTTGGAAGATACGCTGGTGCAGGACAATATGTTCAAGATATTCTCGGAGTTCAGCTATTGGAACAAGTTGCTGCATATCCACAACGTGAGCGACTTCAACGTGGCCTGCAAGAACAACCGCTCGTTCGAGTTGATCAAGTTGGCCGAGGCGCTGCACGAGAAGAAAGTGGCGCAGATAGCCGATCAGATCGCGGAAAAACAGCCTAAGCTGATCTTCATTGCCGGTCCGTCCTCGTCTGGTAAGACTACGTTCTCCAAGCGTCTGCAGATTCAGTTGCTGGTCAATGGTATTCGCCCAGTGGTGATCTCGATGGACGACTATTTCGTGAATCGTGAGGACACCCCGCGTGACGAAAACGGCGATTGGGATTTCGAGCATGTAGAGGCGGTGGATCTGCCCTTCTTCCGTCAGCAGATGCATGACCTGCTGGATGGTAAGGAAGTGGAGCTGCCGACCTTCTCGTTTGAGAAAGGAGCTCGTCAGTTTGAGGGCAATAAGCTGAAACTGGAGAAGAACACCGTCCTGGTCATTGAGGGCCTGCATGCACTTAATCCAATTATTCTGCCCGATGTGGCACGGAATTTGACGTTCAAAATATACGTATCGGCATTGACGACCATCAATATCGACAACCACAACTGGATACCGACCACGGATATTCGTCTGCTGCGCCGTATCGTGCGCGACTACAAGTATCGTGGCTACTCCGCTCGTGAGACGATAGCTCGCAGCCCGAGCGTACGTCGCGGCGAGGATAAATGGATCTATCCGTTCCAGGAGGAGGCCGATGTGATGTTCAACTCGGCGCTGCTCTTTGAGTTGGCCGTGCTGAAACGTCATGCCGAACCGATACTACAGGAAGTACCGAAGTACTGCGAGGAATATACCGAGGCACATCGTCTGATCAAGTTCCTGCAATACTTCATACCGATACCGGAGAAGGAAATTCCGCCTACGTCCTTGTTGCGTGAGTTTGTGGGTGGTAGTTCGTTCCACTATTAAGAAGAAGATGAAAAAAATTGGTATTTGTTTATTGATGTTGCTATGTGCCGGTAGCGGTCTGCTCCGGGCACAAGATGTATATCCGATATCTTCGCAGCCAATAGCGGCGGAGCTATTGGTGGATAGCCTGGCGCAGGACTCGCTGGCGCAAGCAAATGAACCGCAGACGATATGGGAAGATATGCCGTTTGTCAGGATTCACCAGCCGCGTTATATCCAGTTGTTGGCAGAGGGTAAGTATATCCGCGTGACGCCCGGCAAGGAAGTTCGCAGAAAGACGGTGAGTGCCAACCCGCTAGGCTATCGACTGGAGATCTATCAGTCGAACGACCAGCGTGTGGGTCAGGGCGAAGCCAATCGTATCCGTGCAACGCTGACGGGTAAGGTGACCGTACCTATCTACGTACGTTTCTACACCCCGTTCTGGCGTGTGCGTATCGGCGATTTCCGCACCCTGGAAGAGGCGAATGCTTATAAGCGTACGTTCTTGCAGCGTTTCCCGGGCATGGCTCGTCAGACCTATGTGGTGCGTGACCACATCAAGGCCATCGTTGTGCAACGTCAGAAAGAGTAAGAGGAGAGCGAGAGATGGATTTACAGCAATTCAATCCGGATGAGGCCAAGACGGCACGCATCGCCGAGCACGTAGAGGCATTGCTGCGCGAGATAGGAGAGGATCCTGCGCGCGAGGGACTGCAGAAAACGCCGCACCGCGTAGGCAAGGCCATGCAGTTTCTTACCAAGGGCTATCACGAGGATCCCGAGGCCATTCTGCGTTCGGCCTTGTTTGAGGAAGATTATCGTCAGATGGTGGTGGTCAAGGATATTGATTTCTACTCGCTCTGCGAGCATCATATGTTGCCCTTTTTCGGCAAGGTGCATGTGGCCTATATACCGAACGGACGTATCACGGGCCTGAGCAAGATAGCCCGTGTGGTGGATGTCTTTGCCCGCCGCCTGCAAGTACAGGAGCGCCTGACTACCCAGATCAAGGACTGTATTCAGAATACCCTGGATCCGCTGGGTGTGATGGTCGTCATCGAGGCGGAGCACCTATGCATGCAGATGCGGGGCGTTCAAAAGCAGCACGCCATGACCGTCACATCCGACTTCACCGGCGTGTTCCAGCATGCTAAGACGCGTGAAGAGTTTATGAAGCTGATCAAGGCTTAGTACTCCTCTTGGGGGCTACAATCTCCCTTATCGAATCACCAGGATTTTTACCACGGTATGTTTACCGGTAGGCTCGTTGCAAAGCGCTGTATATACGCCGCTTGTAGCGAGTCTTCCGTTTTGTATCCGTCCGTCCCAGACGGCAGTACCTCCGTAGCTGCGCGTCTTGCAGACCAGGTTGCCCGACTCGTCGATGATGTTCACGGCCGTATTCTCCATCAGTCCGGCAATCGTGATAACGCCTTGGTAGTTCGGCCGTACCGGATTAGGGAATGCGTAGGCATTCGTTAGGTCCTCTTGCGGTGCGGAAGCATCGCTGCGGTAGCTGGCAATACCCTTGGCCGTACCGATAAACAGTTCGCCGGTCGTCGGCATGATAGCCATCGACTGGATGGTGTTGGAAGGCAACAACGAGTTGTCGGTCGTGAAATGCGCCACGGTGATAGTATCGTCCTCAATGAGGTATATACCCGAGTTCTCCGTACCAATCCACATACGATTGCCACCATCGATGACCATGCAGTTGACTTGCTCGCTGCCCAGCAGGTAGTCGCCGAGTCCGGTGCCGTCATTGCGCGGAATGATGATGCGGTGGCATGCGTTGGAGCTCATGAAGTCCACCTCGGCAGGGATGATCAGGATGCCTGCGCCGGTACCGATCCACATGCGGTTTTTCATATCTTGTGCTATGCACATGATCTGCGAGGGCGACAAGACGTTGCCGTTCTGATCGGTCCATTGGTTGCGTTTGCGGCACCGGTCGTCGGACGTGTTGAAAGGCGTACCGCCATCATCCAGCAGTATGACGCCGGGTGTGTGACGCTGGTCGTACATCCATTTGCGATTTTCGTTCCGTTGGTCGATGAGTATCTGGCCTCCCGGCGTGGTGAACTCGATAGCTTCTCCGTAACTGCTCAGGTTGATCGCTTTCCATTGACCGTAGGTGTTGCGGATATGCAACGGCGAACCGATAGAGGTCGCGTTGAGCACCCAGAAGTTGCCTTGCGCATCCATCATGGCGCCGTCGGTGCGGGTGTAGTACGCGTCGCTTACCGAATTGTTGACGCGCCGCAGAGTACTGTTGTTGCTGTCATAGTGCGCGATAGCCTGATAGTCTTTGAACTCAAACACACCTGTACCGTACGTGGCCGCAAACCAGTGGCCGGCATCGTTCGGGTCGATGGCCAGGCTGACAATATCAATAGCGGGTCGTCCCACGCTCGCTCCTATATTTCCTTCATTGATGCAACGCCAATTGTTTCGATCATAGATATTGATGCGTCCGTAGCGCAGGAACTGTTCGGCCCAGCGTCCGCCGATAGCCGAGTAGATCTGGTCGTGGGCGGCGTACATGCAGTACCCGAAATTGCTATTCGGCCCGTCGGTATGGAAATAGTCATCGCCGCCGGTGCCTAACCGTATCAGGCCGTAACTGGACTCGGCCAGCCAGTATTCGCCGTTGGAATAGGTGGCGTTGTTGAGTTGGTATAGATTGCTAACGCCGCTCAACTGATCGGCTTCATCCAACGCGTATAGTCCGTTTTGAACATGATAGGCCAGCAGCTTGTCCTCGTTGGCAGCTATCCATGCAAAAGGCTCCGGTCGCACCAGTTGCCATGTACCATTAACGTAGCGGTAGATTGAGTCGTGCTGCAGGGTATAAAGCCGGTCGTAGCATACGACGGCCTTCGCTACCATCTCGCAGGGCAAGGACTCGCTTTTCCAGTATGTATAGTCAACCAAGTTGTCTCGAAGCGAGGCCTTGTATAGCTAGTCGACCGAGAAGGCATAGAGCGTGTCTTGCCATTCTATCACATGTTGTACGGCAATCGCTGCGGCGTTGGTGCCGATATAGTATGTCTCACTGATCTCTGCTTTCTTCGGATTGATGGCGATGATGCCAAAAGGCATCGCCAGATAGGCGTAGCGGCTTCCGATGCATATATCGTTGATCGTCACGTCGATGGTTCCGGCCTTGAGGGATACATCCGGCATCTGGGTGACCTGACCTTTACTGTTCATGAGGTCGATCTGGCCGTTCTCGTAGGCGATGATGAGTTGATCGGTCTTCTTGTCGTACGCAATATGCGTCACGGATGAGCCATGCAGTCCGGTGGACTTGTTCCAGTAGTCGATATGCTCGTCCTCCCGATCCACGCTGAAGAGCGAGCCGTTGGCAGCGGCATAGATCGCATGTGGCGTAGCGGCTATCTCCTGCGGATCGGAGTAGGAGAAATGCAGTTTCCACTGCAGCATACTGCCCTCGGTCTCTTCATCGGCAGCCTCCTGGCCGGTGTTGCTTAGTCCTTCCCCGGTGCCGGATGGATCGTATTCCACCAGACCGTCGCCTGTGCCTACGTACATCCGATCTATCTGCGCGTCGTATGCCAGAGACAGGATAGAATTGGATGGCATGGCCGTATTGTCGGTCGTATAATGGGCGATGATGGCAGATGCATCACTATTCAGGACGTAGATACCCAGCAGTTGTGTACCGATCCAGATGGTATTGTCCGGTCCGGTACTGATGGATTGCACCCGTTGGCTGGCCAGGGGCTGTTCGCCCTGCTCGTCCTGGAGATCAACGATGGTGATGGCATCGGATTGGAAAAAGTCGGTCGTGGTGTCGATATAGGCCACGCCCTGATCCGTAGCTATCCAGATCCGGCCCGTAGGATCTTGCATAAGGTCAAAGATAAACTCGGGACGATACGTGTTGCCGTGCTGGTCGATCCATTCGCTTCTGACCATCGTCTGGTCGTCCGAGGTGTCAAAGGGCGTACCCTGATCGTCCATGAGGAAGACGCAGGTGTTGAAGCGGGCGGTAGCGATCCATTTCCGTTGCGGATTCCGCCGGTCGATGACGAATCCTGCCGGTGTGTGCAACTCGATATTGGTCATCTCGGCTGCCAGGTTCAGGGCATGCCATGTGCCGTCCGGGTCCAGGCATTGCAACTGGCTGTGGGTACACGCGTCCAGCATCCATAGCCGCTTCTCCTGGTCATACTGGGCGAAATCCAAGCGGGTATATCTGTTGGGGTCTGTGGGAGCGATAGCCACCAGGGTGTTGTCGGCTTGTCCGGCTATATAATGACGGGTCAGACTATCGTTCGTAAATTCGTATAATCCCGTGCCGTAGGAGCTGACGTAGCAATGCTTCGGATTCGTGCTGTCGATAGCTACGTTCATAAAGTCGGTGGGTTGCACATTGCCTTGGGCGCTTATCGTTTCTGCCGTTATGTTGTGCCAGGCCTGTCCGTCGTAGCGCATGAGGCATCCCGGGTTGTAGTACTGCTCCGACCATCGTCCGCCGGGCACGACATATAGCATGCCTTGCCGTGCCGACATCCGGTAGGGGTTGTTCTGTAACGGTCCCTCGGGCTTGTAGGTCAGACGTTCCGTAGGCGTGAAGCGGATGATGCCTTCGCTGTAACCGCGAAACCAATGATCGGTGGCGTCCTGATAATGAATACCCTTTTCCTCATCGGGTGCTATGCGTCCCGCCACTTCGCGATGCCAGTAGTGATAGTCCGAGAGCGGGTCGCTGAGCGCAGCGCTATAGAGGCTGTCGTCTGCGAAGGCGTAGATGGAGTCGCCTTGGAGCAGCACGTCCTTGATAGGCGTCTCCTGTCCTGCCGGACGCAGCCAGTAGCTGTCCACCAGTTTGTACTCTCTGAGGTCCATGGTCTGGATGCCGTAGTGCGTGGAGAGGTAAGCCGTGCGTCCGGAGATCGTGACGTTGTAGATCGTCTTGCGCTGCGTCATGTCTTTGTCGTACAGATCGCCGATGTATCTCACGCCGCGAGCGGACAGGATATCGATCTTGCCGGTAGAATAGGCGATGATCAACTGCTGGCCGAGTTGGTCGTAGTGAATACACGAGATACCGGTGCTGTGCAGGCCGGTCTGGCGATTATAGACCGTGATTTGCTCGGTCTGTTTATCCACGCTGAAGAGGCTACCGTCGGAGAGGGCATACACCCGGTCCGGCGACGCCGCTATTTGCGTCACGTTGTTGTAGGCAAAGTGGGTGGTCCATTTGCCGGCCTGCAGCCCCAGACAGAGGCCGAGCGCGCATAGTATCGTTAGTGTTCGTTTCACGTGAGTTGCAGTAGTTTTTTAAGTTCGCTCATGGCGCGAGCGCGGTGACTAATCGTGTTCTTGGTTTCTGCAGGCAGTTCGGCAAAGGTCTTGT